>Ga0265798_10000086_pt1 | contig 183139 bp, 186 predicted proteins | sample P3T30metagenome_FD_192430 | JGI IMG/M metagenome (GOLD analysis project Ga0265798, IMG submission 192430) | Plant litter microbial communities from East Loma Ridge, Irvine, California - P3 T30 | ecosystem: Environmental > Terrestrial > Plant litter > Unclassified | place: USA: California... | reverse complement strand
ACGCTATCTGCCGAATTACCTGGGATGGCGTCGGGCGCTCGACGGTCAGCGCATTGCTACCGTTGAACAATTGTTTTGTGTCGCAATCAGACCCATCAATAGCTTACGGTGACAGCGCCAAGAAAAAGGCCGGCAAAAGCCGGCCTTGTCTATACAGCAGCGAGCTGCTTAGCCCTGTGCAGGCTCGGCAACGTAGATCTCGACGCGGCGGTTGCGCGCCTTGCCGGTGGCGTCGTTGTTGGACGCGATCGGCTCGCGCGAACCGCGGCCTTCGATGGTGATGCGGTTCGGGTTCACGCCGCGGCCGGCCAGGTAGTCGCGGGTGCGCGAGGCGCGGTCGACCGACAGTGGCTGGTTGATGGAATCGCTGCCGGTGCTGTCGGTGTGGCCGATGATGACCACGTTGGTGTTCGGGTTCTCTTGCAGGGTGCTGGCGAAGCGCTGCAGGATCGGCTGGAAGTTGCCCTTGATGTCCGAGCGGCCGGTGTCGAACGAGATGTCGCTCGGGATTTCCAGTTTCAGGCGGTTGTCGGCGGTCTGCGACACTTGCACGCCGGTGCCCTGGGTGGCTTGCTCCATCTGCTGCTTCTGCGCTTCCATGCGCTTGGACCAGATGTTGCCGATCACGGCGCCGGCCGCTGCACCGATCACGGCGCCGCGGGTGGCGCGGCCGCTGCCGCCGCCGCTGGTGGTGCCGCCGATCAGGCCGCCCAGGCCGGCGCCGATGCCGGCGCCGGTGGCGGTGCCGCGCTGGGTGGCCGACATGTCGGCGCAGCCGCTGGCGGTCATGAGAACGATGGTTGCGGCCGCAGCCGACTTGGTCAGTTTCGAGTACATGGAAGTCTCCTCAAATGAAAAGAAAAATCCGTTTCGCCGTCGTGCCTCAAGAGGCGCGACCGCGAAACGGATTGGGGTTACGGGTCGTACCTGGGTTTATTCTATATGCCACGGCCGCTGATCAGGCGCACCAGCACCATGATGACGGCGACGACCAGCAGAATGTGGATGAAGCCGCCAATGGTGTACGAGGTCACCAGGCCCAGCAGCCAGAGAATGATAAGAACGACAGCAATGGTGTACAGCATGATGGATCTCCTTGAGAGAATGCGCCTTAGGTTGCGCTGTGAATCCAGTATGTACTGAGCTGTTCAGTCGAACCGTTCGATGGCGTACGTTAAACGCAATTTTTTTGTTTGCGCAACCCTGGGATCCAGCCCATCAAGCCCATCAGTCCGGTGCAGCCGATCAGGCAGGTGAGCAGGCCGCCGGCTACCAGCAACACGACGTCGTGCGCTTGCAAGTGGCCATCGGCATCCGGTATCGGGCCGGCAGAGAACAGCCCGAAGCCGGTCAGTAAGAGTCCCCAAACAATGATGCCGATCCATGTCAGGCTGTTCATATGCTTTTCCCCCGGTGATGTGCCCGCTATGTATTTCAGCGTGGAACCATTTTCGGTTTAGCTCAACAGTTGGTCCGTGCGTTGTCGCACATTGCCTTGGAGAAAAAGTTTGGCCGGGATGCTTGCGCGTTCCCGGCCATGTGCTAGCGTGCTGCGGCGTATGCGCGCCGCATGGTGAACGTGCCGATCGCTTACGCCACCGAGCGCAGCCGGCCCTTGACGATGCGCACGCGGTCGCCGCTGCGCCATTGCGGCTGGCTGTTCTGGCGGAAGGTGCGCAGGGTGCCGTCGTCCAGGCGCACCCGGATCTCGTAGCTGGTGGTGGCTTTCATATTGCCTTCGATCTGGTTACCGGCCACGGCGCCGCCGATGGCGCCGGCGACCGTCGCCAGCTGGCGGCCGCTGCCGCCGCCGACCTGGTTGCCGAGCAGGCCGCCGACCACCGCGCCGCCGGCCGCGCCCAGACCGCTGCCTTCGGCGCGGGTGGTGATGGTGCGCACCGATTCGACGTTGCCGCAGTTCGAGCACCAGTTGCGGTCGTTCTCGGCGCTGGCGACCTGGGTCGGTTTGCTTTCCTTGACCGGCGCCGCGACCGGGGCCGGTGCGAGGGCCTGGGCCGGTGCCGGTGCCACCGGCGCCAGCGGCTGCACTGGCGGCGCGACCGGCACCGCCGCGTAGGTCGGCGCCTGATCCTGCGGCAGCGTCGCCGCCAGCGCCAGGCGGTCGGCTTCGCTCAGCTGGCGCTCGGCGTTGCCGCCGACCGACGATGGCAGCCAGCCGAGAATGGCGGCGGTACCCACCAGGCAGAACAGCACCACAGCCAGCGCGGCGATGAGCAGCAGGGGATGGGTGCGGCCGCGCGCAGGCGAGGGCGACAGGTCGGATGGGGTGTGAGGCGTGTTCATGGCGTGTTCCTTTCTTGTCAGGCCCATGAAGGTATGAGCCATGTTCGTACAAAGATTGTCCTCAGGAACAACAAGCGGTTCCGTGCGTCACCGTACATACTCGCTCAAGGGTGGCGGTTACGCTGGCTGAAAATTGTTTGCAAATGTATCGGCGAACCCGCGTGGCCACCAATTCCACGCGCTCGCCAGCGAGGACCCGATGAATTTCGCCGCCCATCCGCCCGTCGCCGAGCACAGCAGCAATCTGCTGCTCGCCGCGCTGCCACCCCAGGAATTGGCCCAGCTGCTGCCGCAGCTGGACCAGGTCACGGTGGCCGCCGGCCAGGTGCTGAGCGAGCCGGGTGACCCGATCCGGCACATCCATTTTCCGCACGACTGCCTGATTTCGCTGCTGGGCGTGGCCGAAGGCCGCATGACGCTCGAGGTCGGCCAGGTCGGACGCGAAGGCATGCTCGGCGCCACCATCGCGCTCGGCCACGACACGGCCCAGGTGCGCGCCGTGGTCCAGCGCGCCGGCAGCGCCAGCCGCATGGACGGCGCGCGTTTCCAGCAAGAAGTGGCGCGCAATCCTGGGCTGCAGCAGGTGCTGTACCGCTACACCGATTCGCTGCTGGTGCAGGCGATCCAGATCGCCGTGTGCAGCCGTTTCCACGTGCTCGAGGCGCGCCTGGCGCGTTCGCTGCTGGTGACGCGCGACCGCTTGCAGAGCGACCGCTTCCACCTGACCCATGAGTTCCTGGCCCATGCGCTGGGCGTGCGCCGGGTTGGCGTGACCAAGGCCGCCAGTGCGCTGCAGCAGCAGGGCTTGATCAACTATAGCCGCGGCAATATCGAGATCCTCGATCCCGATGGGCTCGCTGCCGCATCCTGCAGCTGCTACCAGATCGTGCGCGAGGCGGGGGCGCTGCCGGTGCAGGGCGTGGTCTGACCTGACCTGAACTGAGCTGAAGCTGGCGCGCTTCAGCGCGCTGTCTGCATCGTTCCTGTCTGCATTGTTGGTTAACGACAAACGCCCGGCAATGCCGGGCGTTTGCGGTATGTGGGCAGCTACTTAGTTGGTGGTCTTGACCTGATTGCCGACCACGCCGCCGACGGCTGCGCCGCCCACGGTGCCGACTGCGCTGCCGCCGGTCAGGGCGCCGCCGATCACTGCGCCGGCGCCGGCGCCGATCGCGGTGTTACGGTCCTGCTTCGACATGTTCGAGCAGCCTGCCATGCCCAGAGCGACGGTTGCCAGCGAAACGGTTACGACCAGGTTCTTGATGGTTTTCATGGTGATCTCCTTGTGGTGGGGTTATTTCAAGCGCAGGTCATTCCTGACCGATCTCACGCCTTTTACAGTGCGCGCGACCGAGGCCGCGGCGCCTACGCTGTCGGCCGAGGCGACATAGCCGCTCAGCCGGACAATTCCTTGGTACGTCCTGACATCGACATCCGATTCCGTTACTCGTGGATCACGTGCCAGCGCTTCCTGTACGTCCGCCGTGATGGCGGTGTCGTCGGCCGCGTTCGCCAGCGCCGCCCGGTCGGGCAGGCCTGATGCGCATCCCGCCAGGGAAGCGCCGGCCAGTGCGGCCAGCAGGACAGGGATGCATCCAATCGTGGCCGCGCTGCGTTTTTCACTCATTCCGATATTCATTTATCAATGTGTTGGTGACAGCGTAAGCGTCCGACACATTCTGCTCTGTTCGGCAACACACAATGTCGCAGCGAGGTTGTTACGACATGTTTCCGGGTGCACGTTTGTGTGCTTGAACAGCGGCCTGCGTGGGTTGCCGCACGCTCGACGGAAGAAGGCAATATGGTCTAAGAGACAATGTGCGTCAGCGTACTGATCACGCTCAATTACGGGTCTATAACGTTAACAGACCCACTCGTTGTCATATCTACGTCGTTCAACAGGAGAAAAGCGATGCGCAAACAACAATCGATGACCCAACTGGCGCGCTTTGGCTGCGTCGCCATGCTGGCAAGCCTGGCCGCTTGCGCCAGCCCGGACCAGGCGCCGGCAACCGCCGACGTGGCCGTGTCGCGCAACGCGGTGGAAAACGCCGTGTCCGCCGGCGCTGCCGAGCTGGCCCCGGCCGAAATCACCGCCGCCCGCGAGAAGATGGTGCGCGCCAACCAGGCGCTGGCCGCACGCGACTACAAGCTGGCGCGCGAACTGGCGATCCAGGCACAAGCCGACGCCAAGCTGGCGCAGAGCAAGGCTGTCTCGGCCAAGGCGACCACCGCATCGACCCAGCTCAATGAAGACCTGCGCGTGCTGCGCGAAGAAGTCGATCGCGCCAACACGCAGTAAATCAGTCAGCGCAATCAGCTTCACCATGCCGGCCCGCCGGCAGCAGTCCACCCCGCCGTTCGAATCGTCCGCGCCGACCGAGGCGCTTTAAAAAGAAAAGGAACAAGAACATGAAAAACCGCAAATCCGCCGTCTCGATCCTGGCCGCCGCCGTGCTGGCCGCCGCCTGCGCCAGCGCTCCGGTGACCACGCCGACCCTGGACCAGGCCCGCGCCGACTTCGTCTCGGCCAACAACAACCCGCAAGTGTCGACCTACGCGCCGCTCGAATTCAAGCAGGCCAGCGAAGCGCTCGACCAGGCCAACCAGGCCGCGGCGCGCCGCGAAAGCCTGGCCGACGTCGACCGCCTGGCCTATGTGGCCAAGCAGCGCATCGCCACCGCGCAGGAAGTAGCCAAAGGCAAGGCGGCCGAGGCCGACATCGCCGACGCCTCGCGCCAGCGCGACCAGGTGCGCCTGGAAGCGCGCACCGCCGAAGCCGAACGCGCCAAGCGTGAAGCCGAAGCAGCGCAAGCCCAGGCCCAGCAAGCCCAGGTGCAGGCCGCCTCGGCCCAGGCGCAAGCCGACGCCGCCAACCAGCAGAACGCGGCGCTGGCCCAGCGCGCGGCCCAGCTGGAAGCGCTGCTGGTCGACCTGCACGCCGTGAAAACCGAGCGCGGCTACGTGGTCACGATCGGCGACGTGCTGTTCGGTACCGACCAGGCGACCCTGACGCCGAACGGAACCTCGACCTTGCGCAAGCTGGCCGACGTGATGGCGCAGAACCCGAATCGCACCGTGCTGGTCGAAGGGTTTACGGATAGTACCGGCAGCTCGACCCACAACCAGGAACTGTCGCAGCGCCGCGCCAATGCGGTGGCGACGGCGCTCGGCTCGATGGGCGTGGCGCGCGACCGCATCTCCATGAAGGCCTATGGCGAAGCGTTCCCGGTAGCGTCCAACGATACGGCGAGCAATCGCCAGCTCAACCGCCGGGTCGAGATCGTGCTGTCCAACGAGGGAGCGCAAATCCCTCCGCGCGCGGCCATGCGCTGATCTTTACCGATCCGGTATCACCGACTCACGAAACAAGGAACCACTATGGAACAGAACAATAACCTGGCACACGGCTTTGACATCGCGGCGATCCGCCGCGCGGCGGCCAACCTCGACGACGGCGCCGTCACCGAGGGCTACCAGGCCGACCGCGAAGCGGTCATCGCGATGCTCAACGACGCGCTTGCCACCGAACTGCTGTGCGTGCTGCGCTACAAGCGCCACTACTACACCGTGAGCGGCCCGAACACCGGCCACATCAAGGACGAGTTCCTCGAGCATGCGCAGCAAGAGCAGGACCACGCCGACCGCATCGCCGAGCGCATCGTGCAGCTGAACGGCTCGCCGAACTTCAACCCGGCCACCTTGACCGCGCGCAGCCACGCCGAGTACGACGATTCGACGGACGTGCAGGCGATGGTGCGCGCCGACCTGATCGCCGAGCGGGTGGCGATCGAGTCGTACCGCCAGATGATCGCAGCGATCGGCGACAAGGATCCGACCACGCGCGCACTGCTGGTCGACATCATGGCCGTCGAAGAAGAGCACGCCGACGACATGAGCGACCTGCTGGCTTGAAGCCAGGTTTTTCACCCATACCGAAACAAGGAGTACACCATGCTTGACACCTCCCGCAACAACCACGGCAGTTCCATGCATCCGATCAGCGGCAGCACCTACGCCACCCAGTCCGATATCAAGGCACTGGTGCGCGATGCGCAATCGATGCTGACCGCGGCCGCCTCGCTCACCGGCGAGAAGGCCGAGGAACTGCGCGCGCGCGGCATGGAACTGCTCGACCGCGCCCTGGGCAACGCCAAGCTGGTGCCGACCCAGGCCGTGGAGAAGGGCAAGGAACTGGCCCATACCGCCGATGTCTATGTCAAGGACAACCCTTGGCGTACGATGGCGATCGCGGCTGGTGTCGGCGTGGTCCTCGGCATCCTGCTGAGCCGTAAACAATAAGACGCCGGGAGCTGTCGTGGACAAGAACGAAACAATCGTACACAACCCCGGCCTGGTGGGCGGGATCTCGAGCCTGTTCAAGAGCCTCTTCGGCCTGGCGGTCTCGCGCGTGGAACTGGCGGCGCTCGAGCTGACCGAGGTGCGCAACCACGTGATCGAGCTGCTCGCGATCTTCGCGGCGGCGCTGCTGGCGGTGTGCTTCGCCATCGCCTATGGCACGGTGACGATCGTGGCGCTGGCCTGGGACTCGATGGGCTGGACCATCCTGCTGGTGATGTTCGCGGTGTTCGCGCTCGCCACCGCGGTGCTGGTGGCGAAAGGGATGGCGCTGCTGCGCCAGAACAAGCTGGCCTTCCCGGCGACCATGAAAGAACTGAAGAACGACCGCGAGATGCTGCTGTAAAAGCGGCGACACCACAAGGGGAAACCATGCACAATCATGACGGAACGACTGGTCTGGCCGGTCACAAGCACAGCCTGGATCCGGCGACCCGCAAGCAGGAACTGCTGCGTGAAGGCGAGTTCTTCCGCGCAGGCGTGGCGCACGCCAAGGCTCACATCCAGCATGCGGCCAAGCCGGAAGTGATGCTGCACTCGGCGATCGACCACGCCACCTGGGCGCTGCGGGCGCGGGCCGATGCCCTGCTCAAGCCGACCGGGACCAATGTGTCGGTGCTGATGCCGTATGCATTGGCGGTAGTGAATTTCGTGCGCCAGCGGCGCATGGGCAAGCAGGCGGCCGGCGCCGCCCTGGTGCTTGGCGCACTGGGCTGGTACGTGAATCGCCGGCGCGGGCAGTCGCCGGACTGAGGTCCGGACGACGTTGCAGGCGACGTTGCAGAAGTAGGCGCCGGAGTGATTGCCGGCGCGATGTGCCAGCCGTCGTCGTCCTCTCATGCATGCGCCTGGCGCTGCGGCACGGACAGGAGGGCGAAGTCGAACGGCGGCGCATCGAACAGAATATGGTGGGGCTTGAGCGGCGTCTCAATCGGGGATTGGACGCCGTCTTTTTTTGTCCAGGCCATGCTGTCACGGTTCGCGCGCGAACTGCTACGCGCTGCGCATTCAACGCGCCTGCACGCATCCGGTTGACAGGATCACGCGCTCTCCTATTTGCCGCCCAAGCGGACCCGGCGCACAATGGCGAACACATGCAGTATGCTGTGGCAAACGTCCACCCGCGAGGCCGCATGCAATCGTCCGCTACGTATCCGAGCAATATTGTCCTGCTCGAATTTCATCCCGATCACGACGAACTCAGTCCCGGCAAGGAATTGCGCGATGGCCTGTCGGTCGCGCTGCGCATGGGCTCCACCCTGTGGCTGGCCAACGACGAGTCGCTCAGCATCGAGCGCCTGACCATCTCTCCGGAAGACAGCAGCGGCCGCAGCAGCTTCGCCGGCGCGCACCGCCAGTTCGCGCTGCACGATTACCTGTCGTTGCCGCTGCCGCCGCGCAATGCGCCGGGCGAACGCATCAACGAAGCCGACATCGAAGGCCTGGCCAGCGACGGCAAATACCTGTGGCTGGCCGGCTCGCACAGCCTGCGCCGCAAGCAGCCGGATCCGGATGATGGCCTGCGGCGCGCGCACAAGCGCCTGGCCAGTGTCAGCGCCGACGGCAACCGCTATCTGCTGGCGCGCATTCCCATCCTCGAAGAGGAGGGCGGCCTTGCCCTTGCGCGCGAGGTCGAGCACAAGGGCAAGCGGCGTACTGCGGCACTGCTGCGCGGCGACGAGCACGGCAACGAACTGACGGCGCTGCTGCGCGAGGACGAACACCTCGGGCCGTTCCTGGCGATTCCCGGCAAGGACAACGGCTTCGACATCGAAGGCATCGCGATCGCCGGCAAGCGCATCCTGCTCGGCCTGCGCGGTCCGGTGCTGCGCGGCTGGGCCCTGATCATCGAGGTCGCACTGGAGCCGGATCGCGATCCGGCCTGGCTTCGGCTGGCGCCGCTCGATGCCGAGGGTTCGCTGTACCGCAAGCACTTCCTCGACTTGCATGGCCTGGGTATCCGCGATTTGTGCGTGCAGGGCGCCGACCTCCTGATCCTGTCCGGGCCGACCATGGACCTCGACGGGCCGGTGACGGTATGGCGCTGGCCAGGAGCTGCCGGCGCGCCGGACGCGCGCGAGACGGTGGTCGCGGACGGCGTGCTCGAACGCGTGCTCGACCTGCCGTTCGGCCACGGCGTCGATCATCCGGAAGGCATGTCGCTGTACACGCATGCCGACGGCAGCGAGCAGGGCTTGCTGGTGGTGCACGACGCCGCCTCGCCCAGCCGCCAGATCGGCGAGAGCACGCTGGTGGCGGACGTGTATCCGTTGCCATCGTCGCAGCGCAAGAAGAAAAAGAAGTCAAGCTGATCGCCGTGCGCAGTCATGCGCACGCAGCCATGTACACGGCGAGCTGCGCGAACGGGCGCGGGCCGTTGGCGTGACCGGCCCGCAGCGACTACCTGGTCGGAATTACTGCTGGCTTGCCGGCCGCAGCTGCGCCATGTCGCGCTGCCAGGCCGAGCGCGCTTCCTGCATGCAGGCCTTGCGTTCGCTTGCCGGCTGCTGGCGGCAGGCGTTCTGCGCTTCCTGCAGGGCGGCGCCGATTTCCTTGCGCAGGGTTTGCTGCTCGCTATCGTTGCGGTACCAGCGCGGCGGATCGCCTTGCGCGATCTCGTGCGCCTGCTGGCGCGCGGCGCTCGGATCGACCACGCGGTCGGTGCCGGAGCCGGCTTCCTGGGCCGAGGCGGCGCCCGCGGCAAATGCCAGTGCAGCGAACGCACAAGCGCGCACGGCGCGTCCGGCGCGGTTCAAATCAATGGAATAGGTGGAACGGGTGAGACGCGTGGACTGCTCCATGCTTGCCTCCATTCTCGATGACGCCGGCGGGACGCCGGCATGGAAACGCGGACCGGCGTCAGGAAAGCGTTTCCGGTGCGGTCCGCATCAGTGCATGCGATCCGTTCCGATCGCATGCGATCAATAACGGCTTGGTAGCGACTCAATAGCGATAAACGCGGCCGTCGACGATGCGCACGCGGTTACCCACGCGCAGGTCGTAGGCGCTGTCCTGGGTCACGGCTCGGTATTCGCCGTTATCCATGCGCACGTTGATCTGGTACATCTCCTGGCCGCCGGCATTGCGGTTTGATTCCACACGGTTGCCCACGGCAGCACCTGCCACGCCACCGGCCACGGTGGCGGCGGTACGGCCGCCGCCGCTACCGATCTGGCTGCCGGCCACGGCGCCGACCAGGCCGCCGAGGATGGCGCCGGCGCCGCTGGTGCGGTTGTCGGCCTGCGCGACCTGGATCGATTCGATCACGCCATAGCCTTGCGACACCGAAGCATTGCTGCTGTAACCGCCGCCGTAAGGCTGGCTACTGTTGCTTGCGCAACCGGTAAGGATGGCACTGGTGGCCAGGACGGCGGCCATGAAGGTACGGGAAGCTTTCATGTTGTTCTCCTGATAAGAGGTATGGATCCAGCTTATGCAGGCGTGTTGACAGGGTCTGTGCGTTGCCGCACCCACCTTTCTCCTGATGTAAAGCTTACTGCTGACCATCTTTCTTGTGTTCGGCATCGAACAGAATTTGCTGTCGTGTCATGTAAAGATGACACCCATCGCAAAACAAATCGCGTCAACTGAACAGAGCATTTACGGAGAGGCTGCATGAAGCTGGTGTGCAAAGGATTGTCGGGCAAGGTGCTGATCGTTGCGCTCGCCATGGGCTGGCTGGGCCAGGCCGGCGCGCAGCAAGCGGCGCCCGCCATGTCGCCCGCCACTGCGCCCGCAACCGCGTCCGATCCCAAGGCCACGCACGCGCTGGCCCTGGACCGCGCCGAAGCCATTTACGAAGCGGCGCAGGCGCGCTGCGACGTGCTGGCCGGTACCGCGCACGATATCTGCGAAGCCGATGCGCACGCGGCCCGGGTGCGCTCGGAAGAAGAAGCGAACGCGGCCTACAAGAACACGCTGTCGGCTTACATCCAGGCACGGATCCGCATCGCCGGCGCCTTCCATGAGCGCGACAAGACCCGCTGCGGCGCACTGGCCGGCAACGACCGCGAAGTGTGCCTGCAGCAGGCCAGGGCGACCCTGGTCGCGGCGCAAGCCGACGCCCGGGCCGACCGCAAGGCGATCGAGGCGCGCCTCGATGCCAATGAAGAGAAGTTGACTGCCGAATACCGCGTCGCGCTGCAGAAGTGCGACGCCTTCGCCGGCGCCGCCAAGGACCAGTGCGTGAGCACGGCCAAAACGGCTTACGGCAAATGAAAGAACCTGCGGGCCGGCTTGCCGGCACCGCGCAACCCGCCCGCAAGGGTATTTGCTTCACCATGACCACTAACAGGAGCCATCATGAAAATCGCTAAAAACCTCATCTCCGCCGCCTTCGTCGCTACCATGGCCATCGCCGCTGTCGGCTGCTCGTCGACCAACAACCAGTCGAGCACCGGCGAGTACATCGACGACGCCGTGATCACCACCAAGGTCAAGGCTGCCCTGGTCAACGACCCGAACGTGAAAGCACGCGAAGTCAACGTCGAAACCTTCAAGGGCGACGTCCAGCTGTCGGGCTTCGTGGCTGATGCACGCGACGCGCAACGCGCCGTTGAGATTGCTCGTGGCGTGAAGGGCGTGACTTCGGTCAAAAACGACATCCGTGTGAAATAATATCGGATCGCCGGGGCGGCCCGGTTACTTGTTCAGGCAACATCCATGCAGCTAGCTCAATCCGATCCGGCATCGCCGGCCAATTTGCCTGACCAGACCGCCCCGGTGGCGCCGCCCAGCGGCGCCGACCCGCGCAGCGGCGACGAACTCGCCCTGCACATGGGCGGCTTGCGGGTACCGCTGCACGTCAATGCGCGCGGCCTCTCGCTCGGCATCCTCGCCACCATCGCTTTCGTCTTCGCGCTCCAGTGGGCGCAAAAATTCTTCGTGCCGCTATTGCTCGGCATCCTGATCGCCTACACCCTCAATCCCGTGGTGCGCTGGCTCGAGCGCTGGCACATCCGCCGCATCATCGGCGCCACCCTGGTCACGGCGATCATCGTCGGCGCCATGGCCGGCACCCTGTACCGGCTGCAGGGCGAATTCTTCAACATCATCGACGAACTGCCGACGCTGACCCACAAGATCACGCGCATTCTCACCAACACCAGCGGCCAGCGTTCGACGCTGCAGCAGATGCAGGCCGCCGCCGCCGAGATCGAGCGCGCCGCCAGCAATGTCGGCAGCGACGTGCGCAAGGCGGTGCCGCGGCGCCAGAACCTGCCGCCGGCCGAGTCGAGCTCGCCGATCCGGGTGATGGACTGGGTGCTGGCCGGCTCGATGGGCCTGGCCACTTTCCTGTCGCAGAGCACGATGGTGGTGTTCCTGGTGTTCTTTTTACTGTTGGCGGGCGACACCTTCAAGCGCAAGCTGGTCAAGCTGACCGGGCCTTCGCTATCGCGCAAGAAAATCACCGTCCACATCCTGGACGACATCAATACCTCGATCCAGAGCTATATGTTCATGCTGCTGGTGACGAATATCCTGCTGGCGCTGCTGATGTGGGGCGCGCTGCGCGCGATCGGCCTGGAAAACGCCGGGGCCTGGGCCGCGTTCTCGGGCGTGGCGCACCTGATGCCATACTTCGGCCCGCTGGTGATCACCGCCGCCACCGGCATGGTCGCCTTCCTGCAGTTCGAGTCGATGAGCATGGTGATGCTGGTGGCCGGCGCCTCGCTGGCGATCGCCACTCTGGTCGGCATGGTGGTTGCCACCTGGATGACCGGCAAGATCGCGCGCATGAATCCGGCCGCCGTGTTCGTCAGCCTGCTGTTCTGGGGCTGGCTGTGGGGCGTGTGGGGCTTGCTGCTGGGCGTGCCGGTGGTGATGGTGCTCAAAGTGGTGGCCGAACGCGTCGAGGGCATGGAAATCATTGCCGAGCTGCTCGGCGAATGACCCTGACGCCACTTTCCTGAATTCACGGTTCAACATGAAAAAACCGGGCCGGGGCGTCATGCCCCGGCCCGGTTTCGTCGTGCCTGCCGCCGGCGGCGCTTACGCGTCGCTGGTGCGCGGCTCGGCGCCGGTCAGTTCTTTTGGCTTGTTGCGCAGGCTACCCATCTGCAGCGCATACTGGCGCGCAAATTCCGCGCCCAGGAAAAAGATCTGCGCCGAGTAGTACACCCACAGCAGCAGGGCGATCAGCGAGCCGGCTGCGCCGAAGCTGTCGGTGGCGCCGCTGTTGCCGATGTACAGGCCGATCCCGAATTTGCCAAGCGTGAACATCGCCGCAGTGCCGAGTGCGCCGATGGTGACGTCATGCCACGACAGGTGCGCACGCGGCAGCAGCTTGTAGATCACGCCGAACAGGGTGGCGATCACCAGGAAACTGAAGGCCCAGGCAACCCAGCCCATGACGAAGGCGGCTTCCTGCCACATGCCACCGATGAACTTTTCCACCACGCCCAGTGCCGCGCTGACCACCAGCGACACCATCAGCAGGAAACCCAGGCCCAAAATCAGGCCGAACGACAGCAGGCGGGTACGGATCATGCCCCAGATGCCGGCGTTGGGCGGCGCCGGAATCGCCCAGATTTCGTCCAGGCTGTCCTTCAGCTCGGAGAACACGGTGGTGGCGCCGACGATCAGCAGCACCGTGGCGACGACCGTCGCGAAGAAACCGGTCTCCTTGTTCTGGGCGCCGGCCAGGATCGCCTGGATGGTTTGCGCACCCTGTTCGCCGACCAGGCCGCGCAATTCGTTGAGCAATTGTCCTTGCGCCGCTTCAGTGCCGTAAAAGAAACCGGCCACGGCGATCACCAGCACCAGGATCGGCGCCATCGAGAACAGGGTGTAGAACGCCAGCGCGGCGCCCTTGCTGGAAGCGCGGTGGTCGATCCACTCCAGCACGGCGCACTTCATGACTTTCACGAGCTGGGTTGAATAAGGGAACCATTTCTTGACTGCCATTAACCCTTCCTCCATTGAAAAAGGGGGCCGAAGCCCCCTCGATTGCAGACCGACGGCCGCGGCAATGCGGCCGTTGTCACGCTGTAGGTATTACTGCTGAACCGGGACTTCGACCACGATCTGGTCGACTTCCACGCGACGGTTCGGTTCCAGGCAAGCGATCAGCTCAGCACGCTTCTTCTGGTTGCACTCGACCACCGGGTTGGCTTCGCCCTTGCCGACAGCGCGCAGACGGTTGCCGTCGATGCCCTTGCCGACCAGGTATTCACGTACGGCCTGAGCGCGGCGCTCCGACAGCTTCTGGTTGTAGCTTTCCGAACCCAGACGGTCGGTGTAGCCGGTGATTTCGACGTTGGTCACCGAGGTGTCGGCTTGCAGGGCGGTAGCGATCTCGTCCAGCTTCGGTGCCGGGGTGATCACTTCAGCCTTGTCGAAGGCGAACAGCTTGGTGGCTTCCAGGGTCACTTTCTGGAAGCGTGGCTGCGGTGCTGGCGGCGGAGCGACTGGTTCCGGAGCTGGCGCCGGAGCCGGAGCCTCGACGATTGGTGCCGGTGCCGGCGCTGCTGGCGGCGGGTTGAACGCGTAGTTCAGGCCGACGGTCAGCATCTTGTTGTTGCTGCGCTTGAAGCCGAACAGCTCGTCGTCACGCAGGAAGCCGCGCACGGTGCGCAGGTCGGCTTGCAGCGACCATTGCGGGGTCAGGCTGGCCTGGAAGCCGATACCGACGGTAGCGTACGGCGAGTTCTTCTCGACGTTGCGCAGTGGGTTGTTAACCTTGTCGCGTTCTGCGCCGATACCGAACAGCACGAACGGACGGAAGCGATCGCGGCTCAGCATCAGCAGCGCGTCCACGCCCAGCAGGGTCTGGCGATACTCGTTGCGACCTTGCTCGAAGCGGGTCTGGCTGGCGCCAACCTGGATGTCCCAGTTCTGGTGCACGGCCTTACCGAATTTCAGGCCGCCGCCGGTGTCACGATCGTCCACGCCGAAGTCGGCATCCGGCTTCACGTGGTTAACGCTTGGCTGGATGTACCACGATGGGTTGATCTCTTGGGCGAGGGTGGCGCCGGATGCGCACAGCAGTGCAGCAGCCAGGGCGATCTTCTTCGTATTATTCACAGGTAACTCCCGTAGGTTAAAGTTGATGACAACGCATACGTCAGCAGCGATGTTGGATAAAGAATAACAGTGCAAGTTCCATAGTCTCGGTGCGGTAGCGCACCCAACGAAACGGCATGTGCGATTTTACAACAGTGCTGAAAAATCTAGGTTTCCTTAGTGAAACGAACTGTAACTGAAATGTCATGTTGAGTATGTGGCAATTCGCACATAGCGCAGTCATTTGCCTGTCATCGTCACAATCACTGCTTATATGTCGTGATTCGGCATCGGTTTCGTACCGTGCGCCGCTTATGAAGGGTGGTGTTGTAGGATAACGCTTACTTGTAGTGAATCTTCTTTCCTTCCACGCATGAGACAGCCCTCACGGGGCGCTTGCAGGCATTTGTGAAAATGCTTGCAGGAATCTTGTCGAATGTTGGATGGCGCACAGACCATGCTGTCTGATGCAGGCAATCTTGAGCCCAGTTAAGCGGAACCGAGATGTTGTCAGGGTGTCATACGACACACAGCGACCCGGACCACACAGTCTCACTCTATTTTTTTTGGAGCTCACCAATATGCATGCAACGACTCAGCACAACGCGGTATCTGGCGAAACCGGCGCAGTGCACACTTCCAGCAATTCGGCACTGATCGAGCGCGTCCCGCCGCAGCCGACCGAACGCGCACCGATCTCGCTGGCACCGATCGAGCGCGTCCGCTCGACCTCGGCCACCCAGCGCCGTATCGAAAACATGCAAAAGCTGATCAACGAGCTCTCGAACCACGAAATGCTGGCCGACGAGATCGCCTGGTTCCTCAAATTCTCGCCGTCGGGCGCCCGCAAGTACATCCGCGACCTGCGCGAAGCTGGCGTGATCGAACTGGCGCGCTACATCGAGGGCACTGCCACCTACCTGGGCAAGGCCGTGTACCAGATCTCGCCGGATCCTGAGCGCGTCAAGGCCTTCCTGGCCGCGATCTGCCAGCCGAAGCGCGAAGGCGCCGCCCCACGCAAAGAGCGTCCGGGCCTGCGCGAGCAGAACATGGCCGGCAGCGGCCGCCACTTCCACATCCTGGCCGACGACACCCACTATGCGATCCGCGTCAACCGCAGCCCGGTGGCGCGCGATCCGCTGGTTGCCGCACTGTTCGGACCGGCCCCAGGCCAGCAGAACGCCAAGTAACAGCCTGCCTTAGCGCGCCCCATAGCGCGCCCCGGTCGTGCAGCGGTAGAGACCCGCGGCACGGCCGGCCAGACGATCGCTGTCGTCATTCACACCGCGCCTTGTGCGCGGTTTTGTTTTTTCAGCGCCACCTGCTCGACAATTTGCACCGCCCTTGTTGAAATCCGGTCAATAATCCACACCTTCCTGCCATCGTGCCGGTACGCCGGCCCCCTCACCAATGCAAGGAGTGACGATGTTACCGAGTGCCGATACGCTACAAGGCAAGCCCGTTCCCAACGTGATCTTCAAGGCCCGCCCCGACGACCAGTGGCGCGACCTCAGCACCGACGACCTGTTCAAGGACAAGACCGTGGTGGTGTTCTCGCTGCCGGGCGCGTTTACGCCGACCTGTTCCTCGACCCACCTGCCGCGCTACAACGAACTGGCGCCGGTGCTGCGCTCGCACGGCGTCGACGACGTGCTGTGCATCTCGGTCAACGATGCCTTCGTCATGAACCAGTGGAAGGCCGGCCAGGACGCCGCCAACATCACCGTGATACCGGATGGCAATGGAGACTTCACCGAAGGCATGGGCATGCTGGTCGACAAGCGCGAACTCGGCTTCGGGCGCCGCTCGTGGCGCTATTCGATGCTGGTGCGCGACGGCATCATCGAAAAGATCTTCATCGAACCGGAACGCGAAGGCGATCCTTTCGAAGTGTCCGACGCCGACACCATGCTGGCCTACCTGGCGCCGGACGCCGAAGTGCCGGAACCGGTGGTCATGTTCTCGCGCCCCGGCTGCCCGCACTGCGCGCGCGCCAAGAAAGCGTTGCGCGAGCACGACGTGTACTTCACCGACATTCCCGAAGATGGCCGCATCAACACCATCGTGCTGCGCGGCGTGACCGGCCGCATGACCTGGCCGCAAGTCTTCGTCGGCGGCGAGCTCATTGGCGGGGCGGACGAGGTGCAGGACTGGCTCGCCGAACGCTTCGCCGGCCAGCCGGTCCAGCGCGTGAGCGGCCAGGGCGGATGATGGAAGCTTTGCTGTTCGGCCTGCTTGCAGCAGGCCTGCTGGCGGCCTGGCAGGTGCCGAAGTGGCGCTTGCGCCAGGCGCTGGCGCGGCCGCTGGCGCCCGGGCATGCCGCCATCCTCGCGCGCAATGTCTCCCAGTATCAGGGCATGGACGGTACCGAGCGCGCGCGGCTGGGGCGCATGGTCCAGCGCTTCCTGCATGAAAAGAAATTCGTCGGCTGTGCCGGCCTCGACGTCACCGACGAGATGCGGGTGACGATCGCGGGCCAGGCCTGCCTGCTGCTGCTTGGTCGGGTCGGCGAGGACGGCAAGGGCGCGATCTATCCGACCCTGGACATGGTGCTGGTGTATCCGGGCGCCTTCCTGGTGCCGCGGCGCCAGCTCGACGCCTCGGGCGTGGTGACCGAGGAGCGCCAGGATTTGCTGGGCGAATCCTGGGGCGACGGCCGCGTGATCCTGTCGTGGGAACACGTGCGCCGCGCCGATGGCGGCGGTGGCCCGGCGCACAACGTGGTGCTGCACGAATTCGCCCACCAGCTCGACAGCGAATCGGGTAATACCAATGGCGCGCCCTATCTCGGCAGCAGCGAGCGCTACCGTAGCTGGTCGGAAGTGCTGTCGCGTGACTTTGCCAACCTGCGCCATGAGGCGATGTGGGGCCAGCACGGCGTACTCGACCATTATGGCGCTACCAACCCGGCCGAATTCTTCGCGGTGGCCACCGAAAGCTTCTTCGAGCAGCCCCATGAATTGGTGGCCAGCCACCCGGCGCTGTACGACGAATTCCTCAAGTATTACCGGGTCGATCCGCGTCACTGGCAGGCTGCGCCGCCCGTGCGGGAACCCGAACCCGTGTTGCAATCGTATGGCGGCGGCATGGTCTACGGGCAGTGGCGCTGAGGGTAGCGCCGATGCCTGGCCGCTGAGCCGCTTGCCTCGATGGGGCAGGCTGGCGGCAGACGGCGTGCGGCGGCGTACAGAGCCAACCGCGCGCCAGGCGCATGCTTGAGCTACCACATCAGGGAGGAATCGCCATGTCCACCATCATCGCAGGACGTTTCCAGCTTCAGGACGAGGTCGACCGCGCACGCGCCGCGCTGGTCGAGGCCGGATTTGATCTCGAGCGCATCAGCGGCTTTTACCTGACCCAGCCGGGCCAGCACGACATGACCCCCATCGGCGGCGACCACATCCAGTCGCCGGGCGCCAAGGAAGCGCCCGAAGGCGTGATGAAGGGCGTGGCCACCGGTGGCGCGGTCGGCGCCGCAGTGGGCGCCGCCACCATTCCCGTCACCGGGCCGCTGGGGCCGGTCGTCGGCGGCCTGGTCGGCGGCCACGTCGGCTCGCTGTTCAGCTTTTCCAAGATGAAGGACCGGGGCGAACCGGAAGAGGGCGGCGAAAACGCCGTGCCGCCGCGTCCGGCCGGCATGCTGGTGGCGGTCGCTTTCGACGACGCCCAGCAGCAAGAAACGGCGATCGCCACCCTGCGCCGCCTGGGTGCGCATCACATCGAACGCGCCCAGGGCAATATCGTCGACGGCGACTGGGCCGATTTCGACCCCAGCAGCCGGCCCGACGTGATTGCCTGAGTCGAAAAAGTGCCTTGATCCTCATCAATAACCCTTATTGATCGTTTCCCTACACTCGGATGATCGGTGCACGCCATGTGCGGACCGGTCGACCAACAGGGGAGCGAATCATGGAAAAACGGGTAGCCCTGATCACGGGCGCGATGGGCGGACTGGGTACGGCGCTATGCCGGCGCCTGCATGCGGATGGATTCACGGTGATTGCCACGCATTCGCCGGGCAATGCCACGCGCGAAGGCTGGCTGGCGGCGCGGCGCGACGAAGGCGTCAACGTGCGCGCCTGCGAACTGGACGTCTCGAACGGCAATGCCTGCGGCGCCGTGGTGCGCCGGCTGCTGGAAGAGGTCGGCGCTATCGACGTGCTGGTCAACAATGCCGGCATCACGCGCGACCGCAGCCTGCGCAAGATGAGTCCGGAAGACTGGCACGCCGTGCTCGGCACCAATCTCGACAGCGTGTTCAACATGACCCGACCGGTGCTGGAAACCATGACCGGACGCAGCTGGGGCCGCATCGTCAACATCTCGTCGGTAAATGGCCAGCAGGGCGCTTTCGGGCAGTGCAATTACGTCGCGGCCAAGGCCGGCATGCACGGTTTCACCAAGTCGCTGGCGCTCGAAGTCGCGCGCCATGGCGTGACCGTGAATACCGTGTCGCCCGGCTACCTCGACACCAGCATGGTGCGCCACATGCCGCAGGACGTACTGCGCGACCGTATCCTGCCGCAAATTCCAGTGGGGCGGCTGGGCAAGCCGGACGAGGTGGCGGGGCTAGTCGCTTTCCTGGTGTCGGAGGCGGGGGCGTACGTGACCGGGGCGAATATCGCGATCAATGGTGGGCAGCACATGTATTAATGGGTTTTGCCGACCGCTGGAGACGCGGCTGTCGGTTTGGCCCGCCTCAGGCGGCGGCCGTTGGCGGCGTCGGCGACAGAACCTGCAGCGCATCGTTGTGCAGGCGAATCTTGTCCAGTGCCAGCACCACCCCGGCCGGCTGACCGGCCATGGCGGCGCCGGCCAGCGACAGCAGGCCGCCGACCAGTCCGGTCGCGTCTCCGATCAAGCCGATGCGGCGGATCTTTTTCGCCGCATCCCTGGTCAGGCCGACCAGCTGGCCTTGCGGCCGGCCCAGGCCGCGGATGACGAAGGCGGCCGCGTCGGCGTACAGGCTGTTGGCGCGCTGGCGCAGCAGCATTTCGTCATCGAGCAGGGCGCGCAGGACGTCTTGCGTGTGCTCCGGGAAGCGGCCGGTGCTATGGTCGCGGATGTCGGCCATGATGCGTTCGTGCAGTTGGTCGGCGAATGAGGACAATTGATCGGCCAGCTCGATGACGCCTTGCATGCTGGATAGGGCGCCTTCGTGCGGGCTGTCCTGCGTGGTGGATGGCGTGGGGGCGGGTTGCTCGGGAGCGGCGGATGGCGCGACGGCGTCAGCGGTGGCCGTTGCAGGCGCCAGTTGTGCAGCGGCGGAAGTGTCGGCGAGCGCTTTCCCGGCTTGCGTACCGTCGGGCGCGTTTGCGGTGGTAGCAGGTATCGTCGGATTGGCTTGCGTTTGTTCAGGCTTGCTCATGATCGCCTCCCTCAGTCACCGCTCAGGTTTTCGCGAATGATGCGCACGTCGCGGCCGTAGGTTCTCAGCATGCGCCGCACGTCCTCGCTGGTCAGCCGGTTCATGTTCTCGCGCATCTTCTGATGCCCGAGCGCCACCTTGGTCAAGCCCTGCAGCGCCAGTTCGTAGCGGCGGTCGATCAGCTTGTATTCGGTGGACTTGTTCAGGTAATGGACCTTGGCCAGGGTGACCAGCATGCGGTCCGAGTTACGGTTAGAAAACGGAATCTCGACATCGAAAATGCCGAGCACGGTTTTCTTTTCATTCTCGTTGGTCTTGTAGTAGAGGCGGGTGAGCGAGATCATGGCCTCGAGCAGCACCTGCACGTCGGGATCGCCGTCGCGCACCATGGTTTCCACGCTGCGATTCTGGTAGCCGGACGCGATGACGCGCGTCAGCAGCCGGCTCATGCCGGTGTACGCCGCAATGTGGCGCTGCTGCAAACCCGAATCGGCGTTCGCCTTCAGCCCATTGCCCAGGTCATCAATCCGTTCGGACAGGTCGTAGCGGGCATCGCCGGCGAGCAGGCTGAGCGTCTGCATATACAGCACCAGCGTCTTCTGGATCGCGACGAAGTCGTCATGGACGGCGCGCCGCCGCGCATCGTTCTCGCGCGCCAGGCGCTCGGCGGCCGGCGCCAGATACGGCTGCTCGCGCTCGAAGGTGTCGCGATACCGCCGCGACAATTCCGCATAGCCACCCAGACGCGCCGACGCATCCGCGAACTCGCGCACCTCCTGCAAGCTGACCGGCCCTTGCGAAGCGCATCCGGCCAGCAGAGAGGTGACGACCAACAACATCCAATAAGCAATCCGACGCAACATCGTGGACCCTCCCTGGCCGCACGGTGTGGCAGCCCGAAAAATCCCATTCTTTCAAAACAATGCCGCCCCGATCTTGCTTACGGTCAATTACGTCACTTTGGCGCGGTCGAAGTGTGGGTTCTCGATCACACCGAACAGGTTGCCATCCGGATCGCGCACGACGGCGGTACGAATCCCGCCACCGACATCCTCGACCGGCGTTTCCACCGCCGCACCGAGCCCGACCAGCCGCGACAACTCGGCGGCCGCGTCCGTCGTCCCCCAATACGCCGTCGCCCCGGCGCTGCCCGGCTCCCCATCCGGCACCAGCCCGAGTTCAAACCCGCCAACTTCGAAGCCCACATAAAACGGCTGATCGAAATACGGCGCCACGCCCAGCACCTGCTGGTACCACGCCTTGGCCGCCTCGAGCTCAGTCACTGGATAAATCACCGTCCTCAACCCCTGAATCATGACGCCTCCTCAGAAATAAAACCCCATCCTGCCCCACCGCCCCCCTCACGTCCACCTCTCAAAACAATGAGGGTCAGAGTCGAATTGTCGAGCAACTTCAAAAGTTGTCAAACAATTCGACTCTGACCCTAATTGGAAAGAATGAGCTTGCAAGCATTGCCAGGTCAATCAATGTAGCCTGCTACCAAGCTACAAGAAATTGTCCAATAATTCGACTCTGACCCTCATTGTTTTCGGCAGCCTGACAGCCTTCGTACTGATATTTACCGGCGATTTTCTGAGTAACAAGTGCGGGTCAGAAGAAGTGCCAGGAACAACAGCAAATCCATATACCGACAACAAAAAAACAATTAGGGTCAGAGTCGAATTGTTTGACAACTTTTGAAGTTGTCATTTAATTCGACTCTGACCCTAATTATTGCGTACAAGCCAGCGAGAAATTGGGCCGGAGGTCATGGGTGAATTGGGAAAGACGTGACAATCTTTCCCAATAATTTGACTCTGACCCTAATTGCGGGCTCGCGGGCTTAGCGGTCGCGCGAGGAGCGGGCGGCGGATTGGGGGCGGGGGGCGTTGCGCTTGGGGGCGGCGCCGGTGCCGCTGCCTGCGCTGCGGGGCTTGTTGCCGCCGTTGCCGTGGCCGCGGCCACCGCCACCGCCACTGCCACCGCCCGGACGGCCGCCGCGGTTGGCGTGGCCGGGGGCGCCGCTGCGCAGCTGGATCGGCTGCGGCTTGGCGTTCAGGTCGGGCTCGAAGCCGGGGATGACCTGGCGCGGAAGCGTTTGCTTGATCAGCTTTTCGATATCCTTCAGCATCTGGTGCTCGTCGACGCAGACCAGCGACACGGCTTCGCCGGTGGCGCCGGCGCGGCCGGTACGGCCGATGCGGTGGACGTAATCTTCAGGAACGTTCGGCAGGTCGTAGTTCACCACGTGCGGCAGCTGGTCGATGTCGATGCCGCGCGCCGCGATGTCGGTTGCCACCAATACTTGCAGGCTGCCGTCCTTGAACTCGGCCAGTGCCTTGGTACGCGCCGACTGGCTTTTGTTGCCGTGGATCGCCATCGCGCCGATGCCGTCCTTGCCCAACTGCTCGACCAGTTTATTCGCGCCGTGCTTGGTGCGGGTGAACACCAGCACCTGGTGCCAGTTGTTTTCCTTGATCAGGTGCGCCAGCATCGGGTGCTTGCGGTCGCGGTCGACCGGGTGGATCTTTTGCGCGATCACTTCGACGGTCGAGTTGCGGCGCGCGACTTCGATCGACTGCGGATTGTCCAGCAGGCGGTCGGCCAGGGCCTTGATCTCGTCCGAGAAGGTGGCCGAGAACAGCAGGTTCTGGCGCTTGGCCGGCAGCAGCGCCAGCACTTTACGGATGTCGTGGATGAAGCCCATGTCCAGCATGCGGTCGGCTTCGTCCAGGATCAGGATTTCGATCTTGCTCAGGTCGACGGTACCCTGCGCCGCGTGGTCCAGCAGGCGGCCTGGCGTTGCGACCAGGATGTCGACGCCATGCTTGAGCAGCTTGATCTGCGGGTTGATGCCGACGCCGCCGAAGATCACGGCCGAATTCAGGTTGGTGTACTTGCCGTACAGGCGCACGCTTTCTTCGACTTGAGCAGCCAGCTCGCGGGTCGGGGTCAGCACCAGCGCGCGGATGGTGCGCGGGCCGGTCTTGTTGCGTTGCGCCGCGCCGACTGCGTCGGTCGACAGGCGGTGCAGGATCGGCAGCGTGAAGCCGGCGGTCTTGCCGGTACCGGTCTGGGCGCCGGCCAGCAGGTCGCCGCCGTTGAGCACGGCAGGAATCGCCTGGCTCTGGATCGGGGTCGGCGCGGTATAGCCTTGTTCGGTTACCGCGCGCACGATCGCGTCGGACAAGCCAAGGGTGGAAAATGACATAGATGTTTTTTCAGTAAAAAGCGGCCCGTCGCCACAGTGGCGCCAGTCCTGGAAATCGGGTTGGTCGATGCAGACGCGCGGCCTGACGTGGTAGACGTCGGCCGCTGCGCCCGGACGCTGCCGCAGGCGGCTAGCAGGGATTATAGTGAGCTAAATTTCACTGTGGAAAGTATTTTTGACGATGCTTAGCGCATGACATGGCGACATCCGGTTACAAACGTCCCATGCCCCACACGCCCACGTCGGTCGTCGCAGGAAGGTCCTGCGATTGTGACATACACCTCGGCGGTATTTTACGCGAAATTTACCTGGAGCTCAGGCGAACGGCGCCAGCAGCGGCACCAGCGCGCCGAACACCTTCGGGCCGGCGGCGATCACGTCGCCCTTGTTCAGGTACTCGGATTCGCCGTTGAATTCGCCGACGATGCCGCCCGCTTCGGTTACCAGGAGTGCGCCGGCGGCGATGTCCCAGGTCTTCAGGCCCTTCTCGAAATAGCCGTCGATGCGGCCGGCGGCCACGTTGGCCAGTTCCAGCGCGGCCGAGCCGCCGCTACGCACGCCGTGGCTGCGCGAAGCGACCACTTCGTACATGCGCAGGTATTCGGCCAGCGCGCGCGGATCCGGACCGTGGCCCGACGACAGCAGGGCGCGGCCGATGCGTTCGGTCGGGCGCACGCGGATGCGCTTGTCGTTCAGGTAGGCGCCGGCGCCCTTGGTGGCAGTGAACAGGTCGTTGCGGACCGGGTCGTAGACCAGGCCGTTGGTGATCACGCCGCGCTGCTTGAGCGCGATCGAGATGCAGTAGTTGGGATAGCCGTGCAGGAAGTTGGTGGTGCCATCGATCGGGTCGATGATCCACACGTTTTCGCTTTCGTCGTTCAGGTTGCTCGAGGCACCGCTTTCTTCGGCCAGGATCGCGTGATCCGGATAGGCTTTCAGCAGGGTCTCGACGATCGCTTGCTCCGCCGCCTGGTCGACGTCGGTGACGAAGTCATTGTGTTGCTTCTCCGAGACAACGATACGGTCGATGTCGAAGGACGCGCGGTTGATGACGGTGGCGGCGCGGCGGGCGGCCTTGATGGCCGTGTTGAGCATTGGGTGCATGAGCAATTCCGTGAAAAACGCGAACGCTCACCGGGGCTACACGAGCGCCGTGAACGGTCAGCTATTAAAGAGTGATAAAAGAGCAAAGCGGTGCTGAACCCGTTACAATCGCGATTTTTCCGCTCTTGTCAACGCTGTTCGCACCGCGCGATGGCGCTATTGTAAATGATCCCGACCGCAACCGTCACTTCCCCCGACATTTCTTTATTCGGCCGTCTGCGCTTCGTGCTGGTCGAAACCAGCCGCGCCGGCAATGTCGGCTCGGTGGCGCGCGCCATGAAAACCATGGGCTTCAGCGAGCTGGTGCTGGTGGCCCCCAAATGCCTCGACCCGCTGAACGATCCGGAAGCGGTGGCCTTTGCCAGCGGCGCCATCGACGTGCTGCAGAACGCGCGCATCGTTGCCGACATCAGGGAAGCGCTGGACGGCTGCAATTTCGCCGCCGCCGTCTCGGCGCGCCTGCGCGAATTCTCGCCGCCGGTGTGGACCCCGCGCGTCTTTTCTGCCCACGCCGCCGGCCAGCAGACGCTGGTACCCGCGGTGGTGTTCGGCAACGAACGGGTTGGCCTGCCGAATCACATCGTCGAAGCCTGCAATGTCCTGATCAATATCCCGGCCAATCCGGCTTACTCGTCGCTCAACCTGTCGCAGGCGGCCCAGGTCGTGGCATACGAGGCACGGCTGGCGGCGACGGGTGACGGCATCGACGCCGGCAGCGTCGGTTTCCATGGCGACGCCGCCAGCATGACCCAGATCGACGGCATGTACGCGCACCTGGAGCAAGCCCTGGTGGCGATCGGCTTCCTCAACGCCGACAATCCGAAAAAGCTGATGCCGCGCCTGAAGCGACTGTTCGCGCGCACCGGCCTCGAAACCGAGGAAGTCAATATCTTGCGCGGCATCGCACGCGCAATCATGAGCAGCACCGCGAACAATACCGTCAGCAACGGCGCGCCGCGCAAGGATTGATGGCGCGCCGGCGCGCCCGCCGAGCATTGCGCTGGGCGGGCCGCAACTGACGTACACTGGCGCCATGCGCGCACGCCGTCTCCTCCAGATCATCCTGCTGATCCAGGCAACCATCGCCCTCGGCATCGCCCTGGGCACACTGCACTGGTTCGACGCCGCCCCGTGGCAGGGCGCGCTGCTCGGCGTCGCCGCCGTGGTGCTGGTGCGCCTGGTCATCAACCTCAACAACTTCCTGCTCAGTGCACGCGTGGCCGGTCCGACCCCGCCCGCGTTCCGCCTGCGCCCGCTGGCGCGCCTGCGCATGCTGGCCGAGGAATTCACGTCCAGCATGCTGCTCACCTCGTGGCACATGCCGCGCGCGCGGCCGCACATCCGCATCTTTCCCGATACGCCGGCGCCACCGGCGCCACCGGTATTGCTGGTGCACGGTTACGGCTGCAACAGCGGCTACTGGGCGCAGCTGGCGCCGTTGCTGGACAACGCCGGCATCAGCCACGCCACGCTCGACCTGGAGCCGCTCACCGGCGACATCGACGGCTACGCGGGCCAGGTCGAGGCCAGGGTCGATGAACTGTGCGCGCGCACCGGCGCGCCGCGGGTGGCGATCGTCGGCCACAGCATGGGCGGCGTGGTGGGACGGGCCTGGATGCGCGCCTTCGGCAGCGCGCGCCTGGCGCGCCTGATCACGATCGGTTCTCCGCACCACGGCACCTGCCTGGCGTCGTTCGGGATCGGCCTGAACGCGGCCCAGATGGGGCGCCTGGCGCCCGAAGGTCCGGCCTGCGACTGGCTGCAGGCGCTGGACGCGAGCGAAGACCCGGCCCGGCGGGCGTTGATCACCTCGATCTACACCCACCACGACAACATCGTGTCGCCGCGCATCACCGCCGAACTGGCGGGAGCGCGCAACCTGGCGCTGGGCGGCGTCGGCCACGTGGCGCTGGGCAGCAACCGGCGCGTGCTGGCCGCCATCATGGCCGAGCTGGACGGGCTGCGGCAGGGCAGGGCGGACGGTGGCCCGGACCGCCGACCGACCCACGCGCCAGGCCAATCCGTCGGCACAGCAGCCGCCGAATCGGCCGCGCATGACATGCCTGTCGCATGAGGCACTCATTCGCACCAGAGCCCGGCCCCGGGGCAGCGTCCGGCGTGGTAAAGTGACATCAACGTCGCATTCCGGAGCACACCCGTGGCCCGTATCCTGATCATCGAAGACAATCCCGCCAACATCGAACTGATGTCGTTCCTGCTCGGCGCCTACGGCCACACGCCGCTGAACGCGGCCGACGGCGCGCGCGGCGTGGCGGCCGCGCGCAGCGAGCTGCCCGATCTGATCGCCTGCGACGTCAACCTGCCCGGCATGGACGGCTTCCAGGTGCTGGCCGCGCTCAAGCAGGAACCGGCGCTGGCGGCGGTGCCGGTGCTGGCGGTGACGGCGCTGGCGATGGCGGGCGACCGCGAGAAGGTGCTGGCGGCCGGCTTCGACGGCTACATCAGCAAGCCGATCGAGCCGGAAAGCTTCGTGGCCGAACTGGAAGCGTTTTTGGCGGGCACGCCGTCGGCCGCAGCGTCGGCGCCGGTCGCACAGCCTGCGGCCGCACCGGCCGCACCGGCCGTGACTGCGCCGCCCGCGTCCAATCCATGGAGCACCGCCCCCGAACCTGCCGCAACCACCGGCGGCCCAGGCGCCGCCCTTGATCGCCCGACCCTGCTGCTGGTCGACGACGACCGCTTCATGCTCGGCGTGCTCAACGACATGCTGACCGGCGAACCGTACCGCGTGCTGAGCGCACAGTCGGGCGAGGAGGCACTGGCGCTGCTGGCGGCCGAACCGGTCGACGTGATCCTGTGCGACCAGGCCATGCCCGGCATGCGCGGCACCGACGTGCTGGCCGAGGCGGCGCGCCGCTATCCGAAGACGGTGCGCCTGATGCTGTCCGGCCAGCCCGACCTGAGCGAGATCGAGGCCGCGATCGCGGCCGGCGTGGCCGACGAACACTACATCAAGCCGGTCAGCGCCATGCAACTGCGCGAACGGCTGGGCGCGGCGTTCCGCCTGCGCAGCGAACGCGCGCCCTAGCGCACCCGGCGCCGGCACGGGACAAGCCCGGCCGGGGCTTTTACTTCGCGCCCGGATTGTCTATCATGGCCGGCGCGGCCGAGCTGCGCCGCGCCACCGACGACACCCTATGACCAATCCAGCCAGCGCACTCACCAGGCGCCAGATCGACCAACTGTTCGCGCCGGTGGCAAGCCGCTACCGCTTGCTGGGCGACGCCGCGATCGGCGAGCCGAGCGGCTTCGGCGCGGTGTGGAAGGCGCACGATCAATGGCTGGCGCGCGACGTCGCGCTCAAATTCAGCAACAGCGACATGACCGACGAACTGCGCTTGTGCCGCGACATCGAAGGCCAGACCGTGCGCGTGTTCGACTATTTTCGCGCCGACGGCAGCTGGAACGCCTATGCCATGGAGCTGCTCGAGGCGCCCTGGATATCGGTCAGCGCCTTCATCCGCGAGCACCGCTACCGCGCCGGCGACCTGCAGCATTATTTCGACTGCTTCGAGATCGCGCGCAGCCTGCTGGCCGGCCTGGCCCAGATCCACGGCCGCCCGTACAGCCGCAGCGGACGCTTCGTGCATGCCGACATCAAGCCCGACAACCTGTTCGTGCGGCTGGTGCCGAAAAAGCGTCCGGACAGCGTGTTCCGGCTGCCGCCCGCCGCCAGCCTGGTGCGCATCCTCGACATGGGGATCAGTACCAGGCAGGGCGCCGAGCTGTGGGCGTACACGCCCAAGTACAGCAAGGGCCAGACGGTGGCGCGTCCCGGCGTCGACCTGTACGCGGTGGCAGTCACCTTTATCGAACTGCTTACTGGCAGGTGTCCCGGCCCGGAGGTGATGAAACATAAGGCGCGCATCCGCAAGTTCATCGAACAGATGTCGTCCGGATCGGCCTACATCGACGCGCTTGCCGTGGACTTTGCCTGCAACTGCGCCGGCGCCAGCTCGCGTCCGGGCGAGACCGTGCGTCCTCACCTGCGCCACCTGGAGCAGGCAGTGTTCGGCATCGACGGCCTCGACCTGGTCGCGCTGCGCGCCTTCAACCGTTTCCATCCGCAGGGAGCGAGCAAGGAAACGCTGGCGGCGCTGCTGTTCGGGATCGTCGCCCCAGGCCGCGGCTGGCACAACCGCACCGAGCTGCGCATCGAGGGTCTCAAGGATGTCGTTACGCAGATGTATAAGTATGGCATGCTGTTTCGCAGCGGCCAGCGCTACGCGCCGCGCTAGCCGGATCGCATGAAGGTGTCGAAAGCTCGATTAGAACGACCGTTCGATGATATCCTTCCAGCAATTGCACTTTAACCTCGTCCTTCATGCAACAAAAAGCTCCGCGCCGCACCCGTGAACGCATCCTCGAGCTGTCGCTCAGGCTGTTCAACGAGTTTGGCGAGCCCAACATCACGACGACCGTCATTGCCGAGGAGATGAACATCTCGCCCGGCAATCTGTACTACCATTTCCGCAACAAGGACGACATCGTCAATTCGATCTTCGTCCAGTTCGAGGCGGAGATCGAGCGCATCCTGACGGTGCCGGCCGGACGCCGCTCGAACATGCAGGACGTGTGGCTGTACCTGCACCATATGTTCAAGCTGATCTGGCGCTACCGCTTCTTCTACCGCGACCTGAACGACCTGCTGTCGCGCAACCGCAAGCTCGAACTGCACTTCAAGGCGATCCACGCCCACAAGATCAAGGTCGCGCGCCAGCTGTGCGAAGACCTGCGCAGCGAAGGTTCGCTCGAAGCGAGCGACCAGCAGATCGGCGCCATGGCGACCAATATGGTGGTGGTGGCGACCTACTGGCTGTCGTTCGAATACGTGCGCAATCCGCGCAAGTACAGCGAGCAGCAGGCGATCGCCGACGCCCTGGCGCGCGGCTGCTACCAGGTGCTGTCGATGGTCGGCCCCTACCTGCGCGGCGAAACGCGCACGCTGTTCGAACAGCTGTCCGACGACTACCTCGAAAAACTCTCGGCCGACGCCCGCCCGGGCGCCGACTTCCTCTGACTTCGATTCCATTCGCACCATGAAAACACTTGCCGTCTATTGCGGCGCCGCCCCCGGCGCCGATCCCGTCTACGCCGACGCCGCCCGGTCGCTGGCGCGCGCCCTGGTCGAGCACAACATCGGCCTGGTCTACGGCGGCGGCAAGGTCGGCCTGATGGGCGTGATCGCCGACGAAGTGCTGCGCCTGGGCGGCGAAGCCACCGGCGTGATCCCGCGCGCGCTGATGGAGCGCGAAGTCGGCCACGCCGGGCTGACGCGCCTGTTCGTGGTCAAGGACATGCACGAGCGCAAGGCCATGATGTCGGACCTGTCGGAAGGCTTCATCGCCATGCCGGGCGGGATGGGGACGCTGGAAGAACTGTTCGAGATGGTGACCTGGGCCCAGCTCGGCATTCACGCCAAGCCGATCGGGCTGCTGAACGTGAACGGGTTCTGGGACGGGCTGCGCGCGTTCGTGCGGCACCAGTGCGGGCAAGGGTTCGTGCGGCCCGAGCATGAAGAGTTGATGATGGCCGAAAGCGATCCGGACGCCCTGATCCGGCGCCTGCGCGCGGCCGCGCCGGCGCCTGCGGTGCAGGCGGCGGTCGAGGCGGATGCGGCGGCCAAGGAGTTGCGCGGATAGGGCGGTTGTCGTACGCGTGCGGTCCGGCCGCCCGGCACCAGCTAGCGCAACACCGTCATCGCTTCCATGGGTCGACGTGTCTGCCGCGCGGCCACTCGGGCGGCGAACACCCCTCAGGCCTCATGCAGCCTGGCGCGCGTCCTGCATCAGCAGGCGCGCGATCTCGTGCGCCGGCACCGGACGGCTGAACAGGTAGCCCTGCATCTCGTCGCAATCGTTGGCGCGCAAGAAGTCGCGCTGCTGCTCGGTCTCGACCCCTTCGGCGATCACCCGCAGATCGAGCTTGTGGCCAAGCGAGATCACCGCCATCGCAATGGCCTGGTCGTCGGCGCCGTCGGCCAGGTCGGCCACGAACGACTTGTCGATTTTCAGGCGGCTGATCGGGAATGACTTCAGCGCCGACAGGCTCGAGTAGCCGGTGCCGAAGTCGTCGATCGACAGCGACATGCCCATCGCCTCGAGCTCGCGCATCTTTTCCACCGAGCGCGTGAGGTCGCGCATGATCAGGCTTTCGGTGACCTCGATTTCCAGCGCGTCCGGCGGCAGGCCGCTGTCGTGCAGGGCGCCGGCGATGCGCTCGACCAGGCGTTTTTCTTCGAACTGGCGCGCCGAGACGTTTACCGACACCGTCAGCGGGGCCAGGCCGGCGCGGCGCCAGGCCATGCTCTGGCGGCAGGCGGTGCGCACCACCCATTCGCCGATCGGGACGATCAGGCCACTCTCTTCGGCCAGGCCGATGAAGCGCAGCGGCGACACCATGCCCTGCTCGGGATGGTGCCAGCGGATCAGCGCCTCGACCCCGAACAGGCGGCCCGTGCGCAGGTCGACCTTGGGCTGGTACAGCAATTCGAACTGGCAGGCGCCGGGGAAATCGTCGGCGCAGCTGTCGATCGCGGCGCGCAGGCCTTCGAGCAGCATCAGCTTTTCTTCCAGGCTGGCGTCCATCTCGCTGGCGTACAGCTGCACGTTGTTGCTGCCCAGTTCCTTGGCGCGGTACATGGCGACGTCGGCGTGGCGCATCATGGCGTCGGCATCCTGGCCGTCGCGCGGATAGAAGGTGACGCCGATGCTGCAGCTGACCTGCACTTCCTGGCCCTCGACCAGGATCGGCTCGGTGACCGCTTCGCGCACCCGCTCCAGCAGCGGCGCCACCGCGCCATGCCCGCCGCCAGCGGCGACGCCGGCGTCGTCGGCCAGGTCGGGCAGCAGGATCACGAATTCGTCGCCGCCGAAGCGCGCCAGCGTGTCGCCGGGGCCGAGGCAGCGCCGCATGCGCGCGCCCACCACCTGCAGCAGCTCGTCGCCGGCCTTGTGGCCGAGGCCATCGTTGACCAGCTTGAAGCCATCGAGGTCGATGAAGGCCAGCGCCAGCGCGCCGCGCTCGCGTTCGGCCTCGACGATCGCCGTTTCCAGCCGCTCGCGCAGCAGGGCGCGGTTGGGCAGGCCGGTCAGTTCGTCGTGGTGGGCCAGGTGGCGGATGCGTTCTTCGGCCAGGCGCCGCTCGGTGATGTCGCGCACGATCGCCACCACGCCGCCCTCGACCGCCACCGCCTGGCGGTGCAGCCAGCGCTGCTCGCCGGGCAGGGCGCGCGTGAGCCACTCGGCTTCGCGCGCCGCGCCGTCATGCGCCACCGCCGCCAGGTCGTCGAAGATGCGCGACCCGAGGTCGGCCGGCAGCAGCACCGACATGCGGTGCCCGATCATCTGCGGCCGATCCAGGCCGGTCAGTTGTTCGGCGCGGCCGTTGACGGCGCCGATGGTGAAGTCGACCACCCGATCGCCGGCACCGAACACGCTGCGCAGCACGAAGAAGGCGTCCGGGCTGGCCTCGGAGGCGGCGGCATAGGTTTCCTGCGCCAGGCGCTCGCGCCGGCGTGCCTTGGCCAGCTGCCACGACCAGGCGCTGACCAGGATGACCACCGCCACCAGCAGCGCGCTACCGGCGCCGGCGCTCAGCAGCCAGGCGCGGCGTTGCTGGTGGTAGCCGGCCATCTGCTCGGATTCCGACAGGCCGGCGACCGCCACCAGCGGGAAACCGTTCAAGGTGCGGCTGCTCATGTAACGCAGTTCGCGATCGAAGGCGCGGCCCGGCAGTACGTGGTCGGCGACGCCGGGCGCATAGCGCTGGCCCCACGTCACCCGTTCGCCGATGCGCAGCGCGCGCACCACGCCGTCCAGGCCGGCCAGGCCGAGCAGGCCGCGCTCGCCCTGGCGCGAGCGCTCGTAGGAACTGGTGAAATAGGCCGGGTCGAGCGCCACCACCGCGACCCCGGCGAAACGCCCGGCGGCGTCATTGATGCGGCGCGAGAAGTGCAGGTGCGGCTCGTCGCTGCGCCCGTGCGTGCCGGTGCGGCCGGCGAAGGGCAGGTCGGCGTCGGTGTGGCGGTGGTATTCGAAGTAGTTGGCGCCGGCCAGGCTGCGCGTGATGGAGGCCGGATTGCTGGCCACCACCCGGCCCTGGCTGTCGGCGATCTCGATCTGGAACACCACGCCGGGCGGCAGCAGGCCCTTGGCGGCCAGCGTCGGCAGGGCGCCGGTGGGGCCGTCCTGCTCGACCGCGTATTTCAGCACGCGCAGGGTCTGGTCGATGTTGCTCAGGCTGCGCGCCATCTGCGCTTCATAGGTGTCGAGCAGTTCCAGCGTGGCCTCGCGCGCGGCGGCCGCGGCGTCGCGGCGCTGCGCTTCCAGCGCGTGCAGCGTGCTGGCCCAGATCGCGCCCAGCAGCACCAGCGCGAACAGCGGCAGCGCGATGTGCGTTTCCAGCGCCAGCACCAGCCAGCGCATCAGCGCACGGCGGCGCGCCGGACGCGCGGCCGTCGCGGTGGCGGGAGCCATGGCCGAGGGTGCGGCCGACTGGGCAAGCGTCGTCATCGTGCGCTTACGGCAGCACCAGCACCGGACGCACGCTGGCGTCGAGCGCGCTGCGCTCGATGTAGCCGATCATCGACGGATTCTCGGCCACCAGGCGGCGCACGTCGGCGTCGCTCTGCGCTTCGCGCGGCGGCTGGCCGCGGCCGGTGAACACCAGCTTCGACCAGTGCGCCTTGAGCAGGGCCGGGGTCTTGCCGGCGACGTCGCGGTAGAACTGCTGGCGTCCTTCGGCGCCGAGGCGCTGGTCGACCGGTACCGCCAGCGCGCCGTCCGGGAAGCGCGCCGACTGGCCCAGGAAGATGGCGGCCACCTGGTCGGCGTTCATGGTTGGCGCCGGGTTGCGGCTGGAGACGATCACCACCAGTTCGGCCGAAGCGTTGGCCGCGCCCAGGCTCAGGAAGCAGGCGGCGCCGGCCAGGATGGCGCGTTGCAGGCGGGTGCGAATGGAATAAGTCATGCGCTCCCCCTTAGAAAACGAAGTCCAGCGCGACGCTGGCAATGCCGAACGCGCGCCCCGAACGGAAGTCCGGCTGCTGGTTGATCAAAGTCCCGCGCGAGCCGTCCTGCGGGCGCACGTGGTCGAATTGCAGCTTGAGCGCGATGTCGGGCGCGGCGTCCCAGCGCACCCCGGCGCTCCAGGTCGACTGCACCGGAATCGTCGACAAGAAGGTGTTCAGGCCGGCGTTGAGCTGCTGCGCGGCGCCGGCCAGCGGCGGCGGCAGGCCGGTGGTGGGTAGACCCGGGTCGCTGGTCGGTCCGTCGGAACGCACCTGGGCATAGCCGGCGTAGGGCGTGAACGCGCCGCGGCGCAGACCGGCGCCGACGTACATCGAGGTGCCGTCGCCGAGCAGCGAGCTGGTGCGGGTCTGGCCGTATTCCGCGGTCACGAACCAGGGGCCGGGATCGTAGCTGGCGCCGGCGCTGAGCATGCGCACCCGCTTGTTCTCGATCGCATGGCGGTCGGCCAGCGCGTTGCCGGCCGGGCCGAACTGGCGCAGGGCGTCGAACAGCTCGCGTCCGATACCGGTGCTGAGGCGCCCGCCGAAGGCCGTCACGCGCCCGCTCAGGGCGCCGTATTCGAAGCTGTGCGAAATGCCGCGGATATCGCCGGCGCGGATCTTGAGGCCGTTGGCCAGTTCGCGGTCGGTGCGGCCGGCCAGCACCTGCGTGTTGTGGCGCACCGCGCCGGTGCTCCAGCGCCAGGTGGCGTCGACGCCGTCGCTGGCGGAGATCGGCAGGGTGCCGTAGACGTCGACCGGCGTGCGCACCCAGGGCAGGGCGTAGCCGACCTTGCGGTATTCGGCGGCCAAAAATACCGGCAGCGCGATGCGCCCGGCGCGCAGCGCGATCTCGGGCGTCAGCTGGTACTTGACGTTGGCCCATTCGACCTCGGGCCGGTAGCCGCCGTCCAGGCGCTGTTCGCTGACCACCTGCACCACCGCCGACCACGAGCCCATGCCGAGGTCGAGCTGGGCGCCGAGGCGGCTGTCGACGTCCATGCTCCAGGGGTGGGTATGGCCGGCGCCGTCCTTGCGCAGGACCGAGGCGGTGAAGTCGGCGCTGCGCTCGTCAGAGTGCGCTACGCCAAGGGTGCCGAAGCCGGACAGTTTCCAGCTCAAGCTGGAATCTTGCGCATTCTGGGCATTCTGGGCATGCGCCGGAAACGCGCAGGCGAGCAGCGACGCGGCCAGCAGGGCCGAAGCACGCGCTACCGCGCGCCGTGGCGCCAGCATGGCTGGCGCGCCGGAAGGCGACGAAACGGATGCGGCGCTCAGGCGCGCGCCGAAGTAGGTTTGCTTGTGCATGTGATGTCGGATTGCGGCCGTGGCCGGGAAGTCGTCGGCGGCCCGACAATTCTGGAAATGCTACGTGTCAACTCTAGCGGAGCGGGTCGGCGAAGTCGAGCGATTCAAGGCGCCAAGTATATAGAAATAAATTGTTGTTGTCTGTCCGCAACATTCTCTCACATCTTCACATTCAGGCCGCGCTCCACAGGCGCTCGCCGGACAGGTCGAGCCAGGTCAGGTACAGGCGCACGTCGAATTCGAGCTGGTGATACTCCGGCTCCATCCAGCAGCACAGTTTATAAAACGCCTTGTCGTGGTCTTTTTCCTTCAGGTGCGCCAGCTCGTGCACGGCGATCATGCGCAGGAACGGTAGCGGGGCGTCGCGAAACAGGCTGGCGATGCGGATCTCGTGCTTGGCCTTCAGGCGCCCGCCCTGCACGCGCGAGATGGCGGTGTGCAGGCCGAGCGCGTGCTGGACCACGCCGATCTTGCTGTCGAACGCGACTTTCGAGACCGGCGCCGCCTGGCGCAGGTATTCGCCTTTCAGGTCTTGCACGTAGCCGTACAGGGCGCTGTCGGTGCGGATGCCGTGGGCGTCGGGATAACGCCGGCGCAGGGTGGCGCCAAGGCGGTCCTGGTCGATCAGCTGGCTGACCTGGGCGCGCAGCGGCTCGGGGTAGGCGGTCAGGTATTTCAGGGTATGCATGGGCCGGGAATGTACCACAGCGGGGGCGGCATGCGAGGGCAGGGCGCGGTGGGCGCGTTGGCAAATGAGACGGGCGCGCGGTGGGGGCGAGGTGGGGCGATGGCAAATGAAGACAGCGAATGAAGACTGCTGGCGAAGGCTGCGAACAAAGCCCGCCCCGCCGGCCGATGGCGCCGGTCGGCGGAGCGGCGTGCGCGCAGGCCCAGGGCGTTGCGACGGCGCCCGGGCCGGAGCGCCTTGCAGGACGGGACGGGTGCGTTGATAGCGTCGTCAGCCCTCCTTCTCGCCCTGGCGGTTGCCCTTGTTGCCCGCCGCTACCGCCGCGGCGCGCTGGGCCGATTGCCGGCTTTCGCCGCCCTTGCGGCCGATGTCGGCCATGTGGGCACGGTTGCGGCTCACCGCCTCGCCGCCTTTCTGTCCGGCGCGGCGCGCTTCCTCGGAATCGAATTCGTGCGCCGTGCCTTTCTGGTGCGCCGCCTGGCCACCCTTGCTCGCGATTTCGCGCTGCTGGTTCTGGTCCATCGCGGCGAACCCGCGCTTGGCCGGCTGCCCGCTCTTCTGGACGTTGCCGGGACTGCTCGTGCCTTTTCCGTTCTCCTTGCTAGTCGCCATGTCGATCTCCTTGTGCCGTTGGGCTGTTAGAGGGTGTTGCCATACCAGAGGCCGTACCGGTTTGCCATGAGCGCACTATGGCTGCGCTCGTGCGATTAGAGAAACGTGGTGGACGTTAGTTCAACCTTTCCGCCGTCCGCGCGCATGTGGCTCTGGCTTCGCTCCGGCGTCTACCGGCGCCGTCAGCTGGCGCGCCGCGCCGCGGTGGCGGCCGCATTCGCCATATTGCTGGCGGCGGCGTTGGCCGCGTTCGCGGCCGCCATGCTGTTGGCGGCGAACGCGGCCGGCGCCTGCGCCGCCGCCTGGCCCAGGCCGGCGCCGGCGTCGGCCAGCAGGCCCATCAGGTTCTGCTGGTAATTGCGCAGGTGTTCGCCCACCGGCTGCCAGCCGTGCATGGCGGTGGCGCCGAGCTGGAACGGGTCGCTGCAGGCGGCCAGCTGGCGGCCGGTGTCGATCACGTCGTCGATGGTCTGGCGCGCCAGCTGCATGTTCAGTTCGCTCAGGCGCGCCATCAGGTCGCAACTGCGCTGCGACAGCGTGGCCAGGTAGCCGACCTGGGCGTCGAACTGGGCGCGCAGCGCCGGATTGGCGCTGGCGTTCTCGGGATAAGGAAACATGGCGGACTCCATGAAGGGAAGAGGCGGGCATCGCCCCGAACCTCTACGACCACAGGCGCTGGTTGAAGTTCAGCTTTGTCTGCAAGCTGCGCGCAGGGCGGTCCGCCGGGACCGCATCAGGCGTCGGCCACCTTCAGCACCAGCTTGCCCAGGTTGCGCCCTTCGAACAGCATCAGCAGCGCTTGCGGGAAGCCCTCGAAGCCCTCGACCACGTGTTCATGGCTCTGGATCGCCCCCTCGCGCAGCCACTGGGACAATTGCGCCACCGCTTCCGGATAGCGCGCCGCGTAGTCGAACACCACCATGCCTTCCATGCGCGCCCGGTTCACCAGCAAGGCCAGATAGTTCGACGGCCCCGCCACTTTCTGGGTGGCGTTGTACTGCGAGATCGCGCCGCAGATCACGATCCGCGCATGCAGCCGGATGCGGGTCAGGACCGCGTCCAGGATGGCGCCGCCGACGTTGTCGAAATAGACGTCGACCCCGTCCGGGCAATGCTCCTTGAGTCCGGCCTCTACCTTCCCCGCCTTGTAGTCGATGCAGGCGTCGAAGCCGAGCCGCTCGACCACGAAGCGGCACTTGTCGGCGCCGCCGGCGATGCCGACCACGCGGCAGCCCATCTGCTTCGCGATCTGGCCGGCGGTCATGCCGACCGCGCCGGCCGCGCCCGAGATCACGACCACGTCGCCGGCCCTGGCCTGGCCCACCTGGCGCAGGCCGAACCAGGCGGTCATGCCGGGCATGCCGAGGGTGTTGAGCCAGGCGGTCGGATTGTCGACGGTGGAGCCGATGCGCTTGAAGGCGGCGTTCCTGTCGTCGGCCGGGCCCGACCAGTAGCACTGGACGCCGGTGCCGCCGACCACGTAGTCGCCGGTGGCGAACGCGGGCGAGCGCGAAGCCACCACGATGCCCAGCCCGCCCGCGCGCATCACTTCGCCGATCGCCACCGGGCGGATGTAGGAGCGGCCTTCGTTCATCCAGCCGCGCATGGCCGGGTCGAGCGACAGGTACAGCACCTTGACCACGATCTCGCCATCCTGCGGCTCGGGCACGGCCTGTTCGTGGAATTGCCAGTCGTGCGCCTGCGGCAGGCCGCTGGGCCGGGCGGCGAGCAGGAACTGCTGGTTGGGCGGGAAGGCGTTGGTCATCGAATTCTCCGTTGTGGAAAGAAAGTTGGTGCGCAAAGCAGACAGACAGCACGCGGCGCCGCCGGCGCGCCCGCACCATGCGACAATAGCGGGTTTTCTCAACCAGGCACGCACAACCTCACGCACCAATGGCTCTCAAAGCGACCATCTACAAAGCCGACCTGTCGATCGCCGACATGGACCGGAACTACTACCAGGAACACAGCCTGACCATCGCCCGGCATCCGTCCGAAACCGACGAGCGCGTGATGATCCGCGTGCTGGCGTTCGCGCTGCACGCCGACCCGGCGCTGGCCTTCACCAAGGACCTGTTCGACGTCGACGAGCCGGCCTTGTGGCTGAAAGACCTGACCGGCGCCATCGACCTCTGGATCGAGGTCGGCCAGCCGGACGAAAAACGCCTGCTGAAGGCGGCCGGCCGTTCCGAGCGAGTGATCGTGTACAGCTACAGCGCCACCAGCAGCATCTGGTTCAAGGGCCTGGCCAACAAGATCGAGCGCGCCAAGAACGTTTCGGTGATCAATATCCCGGCCGAGACCAGCGCCCAGCTGGAAAAGATGGCGCAACGCTCGATGAGCCTGCAGTGCACGATCCAGGATGGCCAGGTGTGGTTGACCGACGGCGTCGAGACCGTGCTGGTCGAGCGCGAAGCGCTGCGCGGCGCTATCTAAGCCAACGGCGGCGCAGGTGTCGTCACCAGCGGCGCTATAATTTCCGTTTTACCCGTTGTCGATACTTTTCTTTGCGAGGAACGTCATGACCCGCCAGCTTTTCGCCGCGCTTGCCGCCGGCCTGTTGTCCGCCGCCGTTTCCCTGCCCGCCCTGGCGCAGGTGAGCGTGACCGATCCCTGGGTGCGCGCTACCGTCCCGGCGCAGAAGAGCACCGGCGCCTTCATGCAGCTGCAGTCGCCCACTGCGGCGCGCCTGGTCGAGGTGCGCACGTCCGTGGCCGGCCGCGCCGAGCTGCACGAGATGGCGATGGAAGGCCAGGTGATGCGCATGCGTAAAGTCGACGCCATCGAGCTGCCGGCCGGCAAACCGGTGAATCTGGCCTCGGGCGGCTACCACGTGATGCTGTTCGACCTGAAGCGCCAGCTGAAGGAAGGCGAGAACGTCGAGCTGACGCTGGTGGTGCAGGACGCGGCCGGCAAGCGCCAGGACGTCAGGGCCACGCTGCCGGTGATGCCGCTGTCGCACAGCGGCAAGCCGGCTGCCGGCGGCCACGCCGGCCACGCCGGCCACGCAGGCCACGCAGGCCACTAAGCCGTTTCAGCGCGGCGCCGCCGCCAGCCGGCGCGCCTCGCCCGATCCCGCCACCGAGCGCCGCACGCGCGGGTCGCCGTAATAGGCGATGTCGCCCGAGCCGGCGATCGACGCGTTCAGGTCGGCCAGCGCCCACAGCGTCACGTCGCCCGAGCCGGCGATGTTGACGCTGGCCTCCTGGGCCTCGACCCGTCCCACATCGACGTCGCCCGAGCCCGCCACCGCGACCGACAGCCGGCGCACCTTGCCGCCGCCGCAAGTCAGGTCGCCGCTGCCGCCGACGCTGACCGCCAGCCGCTCGGCTTCCACCCCTTGCAGCTCGATCCGGCCCGAGCCGCCGATGTCGATGTCGATGCGTGCGCCGCGCAGCCGGTCCGACTCGATGGTGCCGCTGCCGCCCAGCGACAGGCGCTCGATGCGGCGCGCATACACCACGAAATGCAGATTGCGCGAGCGCAGGTTCAGGTTGCGGCGCGCCGGGCGGATGCGCAGCATGCCGTCGTCGACCTCGGTCTCGATCAGCGCCTGCAGGTTCTCCTCGGCCTCGACCGTGATGCCTTCACGGTCGCCGATGCGCAGTTCGACCCGCCCCGGCAGGCTCAACGACACGCCATTGAAACTGCCGACCCGGCGCTCCTGGCGCGCCACCGCGCCGCGCCCTTCGACGGTCTCGCCGCCGAACCAGGCGGCCAGGGCGGGCGTGGCGCTGCAGCCGAGCAGGGCGCCCAGCAGCAGGGTGCGGCGGGTGGACGAGATGGGTGGATGGGTCGGCATGGCGGTCTCCTTGGAGGGTTGATTGACACGCTGATGCTAGCTGCCGAACCGGCCGCCCGCGCCCGATTTGCGACGGGCCGCGAAGAATCGTGGCTGGATTGCACGGACGAGTGATGAACCGTGCCCCCGCTGCGGCGCCGGATGCACTAAAATCGTGCGCTTTTTGCTTGTCAGGGAAGTACGATGAATGTGATTTTGTTGGCGATGGCGTTTTGCGTCGGCATCGCCATGTCGGTGCAGGCGGCCGTGAACAGCCAGCTGGCTCAGTCGCTGGGCGCCAATTCGGTGATGGCCGCGCTGGTGTCGTTCGGCTGCGGCACCACGGTGCTACTGGTGATGGCGCTGGCCAAGGGGGGCCTCGGCACGCTGGGCGCGACGCTGGCGGCGCTGCCGTCGCAGCCGCTGTGGAAGTTCGCCGGCGGTTTCCTGGGCGCCGCTTTTGTCTTCGGCACCGTGTTCCTGGCGCCGCGCATCGGGCTACTCAGCCTGGTGGTGCTGGTGATCGCCGGTCAGCTGCTCAGTTCGATGATGATCGACCACTTTGGCCTGATCAATATGGCCACGCGCAAGGTGTCGACCGTGCGCATCGTCGGCGCGCTGGTGGTGGTGGCGGGCGTCGCGATCACCGTGTTCGGCGAACGGATTGTTGCAAGCCTGTCACGATGAACAATTAATTTTCTTTAGGCAATTCTTGGTTTTATAATGGTCCGGTCTTGATCTTTTGTCAGTACCGGCCCGATGGAACACCACCAGTCCTCGCAGATCCCCACGCTCTCGTACATCGAAAACGAAGACCACCCGGTGTTCGAGACGCTGGTCCAGCAGATCCTGCACCTGCTCAATTCCAAGCTGGTGTTCTCGGACATCATCATCCACCAGAACAGCCCGCTGATGCTGCGCCAGCCGAAGGGCCTGGTGGCGGTGACCGATTCGCCGATCACCAAGGAAGAGCTGGAAGAATTCTTCGACGTCATCGAGCCGAACTGGCAGGACCGTATCCAGACCCGCGCTTTTGACCGCTCGATCGACCTGCACACCGCGCGCATCCGCGCCAACTGCTTCCGCTTCCAGGGCGGCAAGCGCCTCGGTTGCGTGATCCGGCGCTTCCCGAAAGAACCGATCGCGTTATCCGATCTGGGCCTGTGGGACGACGAGCGCGAGTTCGCGCGCCTGACCAGTGGCCTGGTCCTGATCATCGGCGACACCTGCCAGGGAAAATCCACCACCATCGCCTCGATCCTGGACGAGATCAACCGCCAGCGCTCGGGCCACATCATCACCATCGAAGACCCGGTCGAGACCCTGATCCCGCAGCGCAAGTGCATCATCACCCAGCGCGAAGTGGGCGAGGGCGGCGACGTCGAGAGCTACTACCTGGGCGCGCTGGACGCGCTGCGCGAGCGACCGGACGTGATCGTGATCGGCGAGATCCGCGATGCGCAGACGGCGCAGGAAGCGCTGGCGCTGGCCGAATCCGGGCCGCTGGTGCTGGCGACCTTGCATGCGCGCTCGACCGAACTCGGGCTGCAGAAGATGCTGCGCCTGCTCGGCAATTCGGATGCGCAGGCCCAGGCGCTGGCGCATGCACTGCGCGGGGTGCTGTGCCAGGCGTTGCTGCCATCGGTGGAAGGCAATCGCTACTATCTGGCGACCGAATGCCTGACGCCGAGTCCGGCGGTCATGCGCATGCTGGAGGCGGGTGATTTGGGCGGGATCCGGGCGCAGATGAACAGCGGGCAGGATGCGGGCTGCCACACGATGAATGCGTCGCTCGAGGAGTTGCTGGCGGCGCACAAGGTGCGGGTCGAGGATGCGCGGAATGCCACCACCGACCGGGTGGCGTTCGCGGACATGGTGTAATCAGCCCGATCCCGGCAAGGCGTCATCCGTTGACGGAGAGCGGCTTGATGTTGCCGCATTCGCTGCCCAGCCATTTGCCGGTACCGCTGGTTTTCTGGGTCGTCGTGCTGCCGTCGGGAGCGGTCGCGGTAACGGTCGAGTCGAACGTATAGGCTTTGTCGCCGGCGTACTTGAGCGCGGCATCGATCGTCATCTGCGGCCTGGTACAGACCATGTTCACGTTGACGCCGCCCGTCATGGGGCTGGACTTCCTGGTGCAGTTGTCGCTTCCTTTATTGCCCAGCAAATCGAAGCGCGCAATGCCCTCCCTGGTCAGGCACTGTTTGGTGCGCATCCCGCTATTCGTGAATTCGGTCCCGCCGGCGCCGAAGTCACTCATCGTTTTTTCCATTTGCTTGCGCTGCTCCGGCGACATCGAGGCCATATGGCGCTGGATCTGGGCGGCAAGGCCGGCCATCGGACTGTCCGTGCCGGCGCCAGGCAACGTCATGTCGATTTGCCATAGCCCGGGCTGAATATTGATTTGCTGCGCGAACGCATTCGATGCGCAGACGGTGGCGAGGCTGAGGAAGATGGTTGCGATACGTGGCATGGTCATTGTCGTGGCCGCTCATGGTGGACAGGCCAGCAGTGTAGCCGAGCTGTCGATTACCCGGCATTCCTCTCGCCTGTGCCGTCTTCAGCCGGCAGCGATCAAATAAATGTCGGGCAAGTGAGAATCTGCGCCGATTGCCGAAGGGACGGCATGGCATCATCTCTGCTTTTCCACGCACCGCGCAGTCACGCAGGATCGCCATGAATAATTTGTTCGCCGCCGCGTTGGCGCCTCGTGAAATCAGATGATGCGGCTCGTCGGTAGCCTGTTTTCGACAGCGCGGCACATCATCAATGCCATGACCCTGATTGCGGCGGTCGGATATGCCGTTTTCGTCACGTGGTGGATGCATGCGCCACCGTTCGACGTGCTTCAGGTAATCGCCCCTGCGGCTCTTGTCGCACTGGCCGTGGCCTGGGTGTGCGGACGCATCGGCCGGCATCTGCGCGATGACACGCCGTTGTTTCCCGCCTCGCCAGTACGGCGTTGGCTGCTCGCCGCCGGCGCGTTCGTCGTCCTCGCCAGTAGCGGCACGACCCTGCCTGCCAAAAAGCGCCAGTACGACTGCAGCGTCGATCCATCGCGTACCGCCGAAGCACGCGACATGCAGAGACGCCGGAACGGTGTCGAACGCGTGTGCGAGGGCGACCTGGCGCGGTTCGATATATCGCTCGGCGCCATCGGGGGCGCGGTCGAGAAGCTGGCCTTCGCGCCGGTAGAACTGACGCGCACGCCATTTTCGACATTCGAAGCGCTCGGCGGACGGGCCGAGACGGTCGACGGCATCCGCTCGCGCCTATACCGGGGCTTTCGCACACCCGAAGGACAACGCGTCATCCTGTTCGAACACGACATGTCGGCGGACGGTACCCGCAGCCGGCGCGACCCCGAAGATGAGCCGGAACGCATCAACGGCTTGCCGGCGCGCCTGATCGTGCTGGAAGATACGGCGGGCGATGCCGTGTCCCACCTGTCGTGGACCGAGGGGCGGCGCTCGTACGAACTCTGGATCCATGCCAACGTCGTCAAGACCGGATCGCGCGCGCGGTTGTTCGAACTCGCGGCGTCGCTTCCGCGCTCGGTCCCGGGCTGCCCCAACGAAGTGCCGCCGAAGCCGCTGCGGATGGGCGCGGATGGCTTCCCGACCGACGATGATCCGATGCCGGACTCGCTGACCCCGGCCGAGATGAATGCCCGAATGTCCGGCGCTGCCCGGCCGTGCAAATAAGGAGCGATATGATGAACGAAGTACAGGCGGCCACCTGGAAGAAACAGCGCCAAGCGGGCCCCGCGCGGTGGATCGTACGACGCGGCATGCTCGGCTTCGGCCTGCCGATGTGCTTCGGGCTTGGGCTGCCATGGTGGCTGAACGATCCCGACAACATCGTCCAGATCCTGACCATTCACTTGCCGCTGTGCCTGATCCTCGGCGGCGCCGTCTTCGGCGGATCGACCTGGTATATCTCGGAATCACAATACCGCCGCTACGTCGCCCTGCACGGAGCGCCACCAGTCCCCGATCTCTGATACAACGGCGGCAGTCGCAAGCCGACGCCAAGCCCGCCGCCAACCCTTGCATCTTGCATATAAGCATAGGAGCAAACGGTATTGGTATCGCCATGGGCAGCCTGTTAAGCTTGCGTCCCCCGGCCGCCGAAGCGCCGCCGCAACACGCAAAAAACAGAGAGAAAACCATGAGCTGCAAGCACCAACACGCCAATCCGGCCCGCGCCGTCATGATCCTCGGCTTGATCGCCGCGCTGGCCCCGCCAGTCGCGCTGGCCCAGGACGCCCAGCCACAAAACCAGGCCGCCGCCGAGCAGCAGACCGTCGTCGTCACCGGCACCCGTTCGCTCAACCGCCGCACGCTCGACTCCGAATCGCCGGTTGACGTCATCGGCAGCAAGGAGCTGCTCAGCACCGGCTCGAGCGAGCTGGCCACCGTGCTGTCGCGCCTGCTGCCGTCGATGAACTTCCCGCGCCCGACCGGCGCCGACGCCAGCGACGCGGTGCGTCCGGCGCAACTGCGCGGCCTGTCGCCCGACCAGACCCTGGTGCTGGTCAACGGCAAGCGCCGCCACGCGTCGAGCGTGGTCAACGTCAATGGCACGCTGGGCCGCGGCTCGGCACCGGTCGACCTGAACGCAATTCCGCTGGCGGCGATCGAGCGCATCGAAGTGCTGCGCGACGGCGCCGCGGCCCAATACGGATCGGACGCGATCGCCGGCGTGGTCAACATCATCCTGAAACGCGGCGCCGAAGGCGGCGAAGCCGAAGTGACCTACGGCCAGTTCGACAAGGGCGACGGCGAGCAGGTCACCGTGCGCGGCTCGACCGGCTTCAAGCTGGGCAACGATGGCTGGCTGCGCGTGGCGGTCGAAGCGGCCGACCGCAACGCCACCAACCGCGCTTTCGCCGATCCGCGCGCGAGCGCCGGCCCGCGCCAGGGCACCATCACCCAGCGCTACGGCGATCCGGACAGCCGTCCGCGCACGCTGTTCCTCAACAGCCAGGTGCGCATCAACGACAACGTCGACTGGTACGCCTTCGCCAACTACGGCGAGCGCAGGACCTCGTCGGCCGCGACCTTCCGCACCGCCTACACCAGTGACGCGCAGACCGCGCTGCGTTCGCCGCTGTACCCGGAAGGCTTCATGCCGCTGCTGGACAGCACCTCGAAGGACGCCTCGGCGGTGACCGGCCTGCGCGGCGTGGTCGGCGACTGGCGCTGGGACGCAAGCCTGAACCATGGCCGCAACCGCTTCTCGCTGGACGTCGACAATACCGTCAACTACAGCCTGGGCGCGACCAGCCCGACCAGCTTCTACGCGGGCGAACTGACCTCGACCCAGAGCCTGGCCAACCTCGACGTGGCGCGCGACATTCCGGTGTCGTTCTTGGAAGGTCCGCTGACGGTGGCGCTGGGCGCCGAGTATCGTCGCGAGACCTATGAAATCGGCGCCGGCGAAGCCAACTCGTACTTCGGCAGCGGGGCCCAGGGCTACTCGGGCTTCCGCCAGGACGACGCCGGCAAGAACAGCCGCAACAACAAGTCGCTGTACCTGAACCTGGAAGGCGACATCACCGACAAGCTCTCCGGCGCGCTGGCGGTGCGCCATGAGCGCTACAGCGATTTCGGCTCGACCAACTCGGCCAAGGCCTCGGCGCGCTACGCGTTCACGCCGGAGTTCGCGCTGCGCGGTACGGTGTCGAACGGCTTCCGCGCGCCGTCGCTGGCGCAGTCGTTCTACACCATCACCACCACCAACACGCTGCTGGTGGGCGGGGCCAGCGCGCTGGTCGAAACCGGCACCTTCCCGGTCGGCAGCGCCGCCGCGACGCTGCTCGGCGCCCAGCCGCTGAAGGCCGAGAAGGCGCGCAACCTGAGCATCGGCGCGCAGTGGCAGCCGACCCGCAACTGGACCACCACCGTCGACCTGTACCGCATCGACATCGACGACCGCATCGTGTTCTCGTCGAATCTGCAGCTGGCCAACAAGCCGGACCTGGTGAGCGCATTGGCCGCGCAGAACGTGTACGTGGGCGCCGCGCGCTACTTCACCAACGCGGTCGACACCCGCACGGAGGGCGTCGACGTCGTCAGCACCTATCGCCTGAACCTGGCGCAAGGCGCGCGCGCCGACCTGACGCTGGCGTACAACCACAACGACAATGAAGTCCAGCGCGTGGCCGCTACGCCGGCCGTACTGGCGCAGCAGGGCCTGGTGCTGGCCGACCGCCAGACCATCAACCGCCTGACCGTGGGTTCGCCCAAGGACAAGCTGAGCCTCTCGGGCGACTACACCAGGGGCATCTGGAATGCGCGCGCCGTGGTCACGCGTTACGGCGAATTCACGGTGCCGCAGAACGACGCGGCGCTGGACCAGACCTACGATCCGCAATGGGTGCTCGACCTGGCCGCCTCGGTGCGCCTCGCCAGCCAGTGGCGCCTGACGGCCGGCATCGACAACGTCACCAACCGCTATCCGGCGCAGGTGACATCGCTGTCGAACCTGAACGTGAACGGCACCCAGCCGTACAGCGTGTGGGCGCCGAACGGTTTCAATGGCCGCTACTTCTACCTGAAGGCCGGCTACACCTGGTAAGCGGGAAAAAGGCAAGCGCAAGGACGCCCGTAGCGGCTTGAGTCAAGCCGCTACAGGCGCCAAGGCGATGGTAGGATGTCGCCTTCGTCAAGAAGTCTGGAGAAATGCAATGACCGTATTCGCCGCGCCGGTGTTCGATGCCACCGTCATCTACGAAGGCAAGGAACTGTTCAAGGGGCAGGGCGCCGCCAAGGGCTGGGCCGAGAAGCTGGCAAAAGAAATCGAGACCGAGGTTACGGTCGAAAAGATCGGCACCGGCTGGGCGCTGTGCGGTCAGGTCGACGGCGTCGCCTGCCAATGGGGCATCATGGGACAGCGCCTGAAACGCCTCGACTGAAAGCGCTGCGCACCTGACGTTCATTCATCGCCGAACGCACTGCGCCGGCTCGCTGCACCCTTGGGTTATAGTGCGGACAGTTCGTGTTTCAGACAGGCCTGTCCTGGTCGGTGGCCTTCCAGCAGTTCGAACAGCTCCTGCTGCACCGTTTGCTGGCGTAGAAATGCCCGCTGGTGCTCGGTGGGTTGCGTGTAGCCGCGTACTGCGGATCCCATCCAGAGGCTCAGTTCCTTGTGCAGCCTGCTCCTGAAGTTCGGGTCGCTGCGCGTCATTGCAGCAGTCATGGCGATCACTTCTAGCAGGGCCCACGGTTCTCCCTTCACCAGCGCCAGCATCTGGCCATAGTCGCCGTGCGCGAGCATCAGCGGCAACGCTGTCTCGCGCCGGACATAGGCGCCAAGCTTGCTGGACAGGACGCTGAACAGCCTGCGCACGCGGCGATGTTCGCTGGCCAGCAATCGCTCGGCGATCGAGTCCTTTTCTTGCGGCGCCAGACGCGCCCAGGCCGCATAGGCTGCGGTTTGTATGCGCGCCCGCTGGTCCGTCGTGTACGAGCGGATCAGGTCGAGATACGCTGTCCCCTGGAATTGCGCCAACCCGGCAAGGCAGGCGTGCAGCTTCCACGAATCGTTGTCCGCATTGGCGATGTGCGCGGCATATAGTGCGGGCACGTCGCAGCCCAGCCGCTCGAGAAAGGTACCTGCAACCAGTCTGACCCATCCGTTGCGGTCGGCCAGCATCGATTTCGCCAATGGCTTCGGGTCGCCGTCATCGTCCCGAAGCAATGCACGCAAGGCTTCCGCGCGCACCGGGCCGACCGTCGAGCACAGGGCCTGCCGGTAGATGCGGCGACTGTCGTGCGGCGCGAGGTCGCGCGCCATGGCGATCGCCAGGTGGGCGAGAACGACATTGCCTTTGCGCGCCAGGCCGCGCCGGCACAGGTCGACCTTGTCGGCGAGGCGGTATCGGTCGGCCAGCGAGAAACACGCTTGCGCCAATGCAGGCGGTGCGTTGTCGATGGCGTCGACGATACGGCGAGCGCCCATGACGTCGATGAACAGCGGTTCGAACCGGGCGATCCAGCCGCCATGGTCGGCGCGCCGTGCCTGCTTCAGGTGCTGGACGTCCAGCAAAAGCCGCATCAGGATCTCGCCATTGGTGTCGGGAGACCGGTTCGCCAGCATCTGCAGCACCGCCTCGCGGGCCTGGTCCCGGACTGCGGGAACCCAGTCGTTGAGGCGGACCGCGACTGGCAGCAGTAATGCCGGCGCATCCAGCTGTGCGGCACGCTTTACGGCCGCCTCGCGCACGTAGCCATTGCTGTCGCACAGAAAGTCGATGAGGCGTGCCGTCGAATCGCGACGCCGTACTTCGTCGATGATGTGCGCCACGGCGCGTTCAGCCGGCGACTGGACCGATGGTGAGAGCTTCGGCACAGGCTTGTTCAGCAGGCGCCCAATGTGGCGGAAGATCATGTCGTGTCAATCGAATCAATGATTCCACCATCGTAGCATTGCTTGCGAAGGTGGCGTCATTGAGTGGGCGTGGCGGTTCGTGACTCAATGACCTTGCGCCGGTCGCTTATTTGAGCGTGACGCGCGCCACCACCGGATGGTGGTCCGACGGATAGCGTCCACCGAGCGAATCGCTCAACACCCCGTATTTCAACACGTCGAAATGACGGTCGACGAAGATGTAGTCGATGCGGTCCGCCATTGGTGCATCCAGGCGGAAGCCGTTGTAAGTGCCGACCGGACCATACGCCGGCGTCTGGCTGGCCTGGCGCGCGTCACGCAGCGTCTTCGACATCGCCTGGATCTGCGCCGTGTCCGGGGTCGAGTTGAAGTCGCCCACGCAGATGGCCGGCTCGCCGCGTGCGATCTCGGCGATCTTCTTCAGCATCAGGTCGGCCGAAGCGCGCCGCGCCACTTTGCCCTCATGGTCGAAATGGACCGAGAACACGACCAGCGTGCGGCCGCTGCTGCGCTCGCGCAGGCGCGCCCACGAAGCGATGCGGTTGCAGCAGGTGGCGTCCCAGCCGAGCGAAGGACGGTCGGGCGTTTCGCTGAGCCAGAAGTCGCCCTTGTTCACCAGCGTGAAGCGGCTCTTGCGATAGAAGATGGCCGAATGCTCGCCGGCGTTCTTGCCGTCGTCGCGACCGATGCCGACGTGGTCGAATTCGTCCATCTTCGCCAGCTCGGCGATCTGGTCGGCCAGGCCTTCTTGCGTCCCGAGGATGTCGAACTCGTGGTAGCGGATCAGCGACGTGACCATCTCCTTGCGCGCCGGCCAGGCGTTGGCACCATCGCCCGGATTGTTGTAGCGCAGGTTGTAGCTGGCGACGTTGATCGGTGCGGGTGCGTCGGCGGCCGCCAGAGCGGCGGAGGACGACATCACGCCAAGCAGCGCGGCGAACGCGAACAGGGCGGCAAGCGGCGAAAAGGTGGTCTTCATGGTGATCGCTTCAGGAGTTACGTACGGCTTCGAAGTACACCATATTCCATCATCGGTGTTGAGCCTGCGGGCAAAAAGCCGCGCCAGTTTAGGCGCTTTACTAAACGCGCCGCGCGCATCCTGCGGCCATCCGGCTATCGCGACGTGGCGCATTCCATTCGTTGGCTTCGACGCCTCATCGCATCGGCGCCGGATGACGCATGGGGCGTTGCTATCCTGGACTTACCAAAACACGAACAACAAGGAGAGTCCCGTGAAGATCATCGCCCGTTCCCTCATCGCCGCAGCCGCCATCGTCTGCTGCGCCGCGCAAGCCCAATCCCTGCGCCTGCCGCAGCCTTGACGAGCGAACAGCTCGCGGTCGGCGCCAAGCCGTATCAGGTGCAGGTGCACAGCGGCGGCAGCGGGCGCTATACCGTGATTTTCGAATCCGGCTTCGGCACCGACCTGCGCGCCTGGCGCAAGGTCGCGCCCGAGGTGGCGAAGGTCGCACGCACGCTGGCCTACTCGCGCGCCGGCCATGGCGCGTCCGAAGCGCGTCGCGGGCCGCGCACGATCGCGCAGAACGCGGACGAACTGAAGCAGCTGATCGCAGCGGCGAAGGCCGCGCCGCCGTTCATCCTGGTCGGCCATTCGTACGGCGGCCTGCTGATGCGCGCCTTCGCCGCGCGCCATCCGCAGCAGGTGGCGGGCATGGTGCTGGTCGACCCGGCCGACGAGCGCTTCAATCCGGCCTTGCGCGCACTCGATGCGGCCATCAAGCGCGAGCTGCACGCGGACTTTCTGCGCCAGTTCACGCACGGCTCGCAGGTGGTGACGGCGAACAGCGGCCACAACATCCAGCTCGACGAACCGGAGCTGGTAATCGCGACCATCACGAAGGTCATCGGTGCGGCCGATTCGCAGTCCGCCCAGGCCGGCCGCTAATCGTCAATCGACGGGCGGCGCGCGATGGCGGTTGACCTCCGCGCTCGTCACCGCCGGCGCCGCGTTGCCCCAGCTGCGGCGGATCCAGCTCAGCACCGCCGCCACCTGCGCGTCATCGAGTTCGTGGCCGAAGGGCGGCATGCCATACGGGCGCGGATTGCCGCGCGTGCCGGGCGGGAAGCCGCCGTTGATGGTCATCCGGATCGCGTTCACTGCCGGCGTCATGGTCACCGCGCGGTTGCCGGCCAGCGGCGGATAGGCCGGCGACTTGCCCTGGCCTTCGGCGCCATGGCAGTCGGCGCAGCGCGCTGCGTAGAGGCGGCGGCCCTCGGCCAGCACCTGCTCACCCAGCGGCGGGCCCGGATCGACCGGAGGCGCCGGGGTGGCAGGCAGTGATTTCAGATAGCTCGCCATCGCGCCCAGGTCGTACGGCGTCAGGTGCTGCAGACTGCGCGCCACCACTTCGGCCATCGGCCCGGTGGCCGAGCCGCGCGGCGAGATGCCGGTGCCGAGCAGGTCGACGATGTGCTGCTTGTCCCAGCCACCGAGGCCGGCCTGGCTATTTGACGTGAGCGACGGCGCGTACCAGCCGAGCGTGGCGATCAAGCCGCCGTCCAGGCCATCGCCGCCGGCGCCGAAGCGGTTGCGCGTGCTGTGGCACGCGCTGCAATGTCCGAGGCCTTCGACCAGATAGGCGCCTCGGTTCCATTCGGCCCCGCGCGCTGATTGCGCCTCATACACCTCGGGACGGAAGTACAGCAGGCGCCAGCCGGCCAGCATGACTTGCTGGTTGTAGGGGAAACGCAGTTCGTGCGGCCGGTTCGCCTGGCGCTGCGGCGGAAGGCTGCGCAAGTACGCGTACAGCGCGTCCGAGTCGGCGCGTGTGACCTTCGTGGTGTTCGTGTACGGGAAGGCCGGATACAGCAGGCGGCCACTTGGCGCGATGCCGTTGTGCAGGGCGTTCCAGAAGTCGTCCGCGCTCCAGGCGCCGATGCCGGTGGCGCTGTCCGGCGTCAGGTTGGGACCGTAGAAGCGGCCGAACGGCGTGTCGAGCGCGCGTCCTCCCGCATAGGCGGCGGCGCCGCGCGCCGTGTGGCAGGCGATGCAGTCGCCGGCGCGCGCCAGGTAGGCGCCGCGCGCGATGTTGTCCGGCGTGGCGGCCCACGCTGCGGGCGAGCTGGCCGGCACGTGCTGGGCGCGCGGCCACGCCAGCAAGACTGCCACGATCAGCAGCGCGAGAAGCGCGAGCAATGCGATGCGCACGGCCTTCATCGCGCCTCCGGTGCGCTGCCGCAGGCCAGCGGCAAGGGTCGTTCGATCGACGCCGCCGGCGCGGCGTTGGCCGGCATTGGCTGCGCCGCCAGCCAGCCGGCGACGGCAGCCACGTCGTCGAGCGACATGCGCGCCGTGATCGAGGCCATGCAGTCGGGCGCATGCGCCTTGCGCGCGCCGTTGCGCCAGGCGCCGAACTGCGCGTTGACGTAGTCGCGCGGCAGGCCAAGCAGGCCGGGGATCGCCGGCTTCACGCCGGTCAGGCGCGCGCCGTGGCAGGCAATGCAGGCCGGGATGCCGCGCGCGGCGTCGCCCTGCAACGCCAGCTGGCGTCCGCGCGGCAGCGCTTGCGCCGTGGCCGCAGGCGGCAGCACGGTCGGCGGCTGCGCCGCGAAGTGCTCGGCGATCTCGCGCAGGTAGGCGTCGGGCAGATGCTCGACCAGGTAGGTCATCAAGGGATACTGGCGCCGGCCGTCGCGGAAGTTAGTAAGCTGGTGGTACAGGTAACCGGCCGGCTTGCCGCCGATGCGCGGGAAAAAGCTGTCGTTGACGGGATTGCCGCGCGCATCGACGCGCGCGTGGCAGGTGGCGCAGGCCAGCAGGCGCTGGGACAGCGTATCAGGAACGGTTTGCGGTGCGGGAGCGGCAGCCGGCGCGGGGCCGGCGAATACGCAAAGGAGCAGGGCGGCGGACAGGCATCGCGATCTCATGGGCTCACCGGCAGCGAAGATGGTGAGGATGATAACGCCATTCCAGGGCCGCGAACGCTTGTTGCGGCCAGCTTATGCAGCTTGGGTTACGCGGGCGGATTGGCGCGCCAGTGGCGATAGATGCGCAGCGCCGCGTGGGCGTCGTCGGCCGCGTATTTGAGCTGCTGCTCGCTCAGGCGCGGCAGCGACCAGTTGGTGGTGGTGATGCGTTTCGACTTCTGCAGCCGCTGGCCGAGAAAGCGCGCCACCGCGCTCTTGGCGCCGAGCGGATTGCGTTCGCCGCGGCGGCGCAGGGCGGTCGACAGGTCGAGCACATTGTGCGCTTCGATGCCGAACTTGGCGCGCAGGCGGCGCACGTCGTCGCCCAGGCCGAAGCCGGCCTTCAGGATCGCTTCCGATTCGAGCACCGGGGTCAATACCGGAATCGCCAGCGCATTGCCGGCCGGGGTCGCGGTCTGGAACAGCCACACCACGTCATCGACGGCCAGCTGCACCAGGTGCGGCCCGGTCGAGACTTCGCCTTTGGCGAAGGTCGGTTTGGATTCGGTGTCGAAGCCGATCGCGTCGGCCGCCATCAGCGACGCCAGCGCCGCGGCGGCGTCCTGCTCGCTGCGCACCAGGCGCACCGCGCCCATGGCGATGCCGACATACGGCGGCAACTCGTCTTCAGGAGCGGGTGCAGTGGCCGGCGCGAGGCCGGCCGGGACAGGCGTGCTCAACGCGCAGGCTCAGTTCTTGGAGAATTTGGAGGCCAGCGCCTGCAGTTTTTCCTGGCGCATGCGGTTCGCTTCTTCTTCGGCGGCGGCGTCGCGCTCGGCTTTCTTGCGCTCGGCTTCCTTCTTGAAGCGCTGCTGCAGTTGTTCCTTGGCGTGGGCGCGGTGGGTGTCCGGCACTTCGGCGCCCGGGGTGCCGTCGAGGTCGTAGCGCAGCTTGGCTTTTTCCATGGCGCGCAGATAGCGCATCGAGCCGGTGTGGATGCCGAGGGCGGCGCGCATCACCTTGCGGTCCAGGCCCGGCATGCGGGCCAGCAGCTGCTTGTCGATGCCGATCGACAGCGGCAGGCAGTCGCGGAAGGCAGGGAAGTCTTGCTGCAGCTGCTTGAGCAGGGCGCGCGGGGACAGGCCGGCGGCAGGCTTGGCCGGCTGGGCGGCTGCGCTTGCTTCGGCTGGATTCGCTTCAGGGGCTGCAGTCGCCGATTCCTGGTCCGGCGCCGGAGTGGCTTCGGTGGCCGGCGCCGCGGCGGCTTGTTGCGCCTCGGGCGTGGCGTTGGTATCGACGGATTCTGCAGGGGTAATGGTATTCATTGACTTCATGGTAAGAACAGGAAAGCGAAGGATAGCACGGCGCTCGGGCGCGTATTGTACTAGTTCCAATTATAAATGTTGGTAAAGCTCACGCGGCGACTGAGCAGGCCACCACGAAATCGTGTATGATCCGCCCCTTGCCTTGCAGTCGGCTTGCGCCGGCGCAGACCTCCTGGAAGCGGAGGAGGGAGCCCCAGGCAGGTTGCCATATGCGAATTGTTTATATCCGATATCGGATATGTCAATTATCACCAAAACTTGCAATGGGGCATAATATCGCCTCCCTCTATTCTTCTCGAAAAATAGATAGCAAGCCCGTGTCAACGGGCTTTTTTTCGTTCCGACATGCACAGCCCGATTTTGAACACGACTATTTTCCCGCCGCCAGCTGCTCTGTTTCAGCATCCTCGCGCGGCCTGCCGGAAAAGTCGTGCTTGAAGTTAAGCATGTCCGCCCTTAGGTAGGGCCACTTCCGTTCCCCTTTCGTCGGTCCCGCTACTGCGGGTCCCGCTGGATATTTGACTTCGCAGGCGCCGCAACTCGCCTCGACTGGAGAGTTTTAAGTTATGAAGAACACCGCCAAGACATTGACACTGACAGCGAAAAAAGCGCCGGCCAAGACTTCGGCGCCGCTGGCAGTGCCGAAAACCGCGACCTCCTACTTCCTGGAAACGGAGGCGGCGGCCAAGGTGACGGTGGTCAAGACCCGCTCGCGCCTGGCGACCCTCAAGGCGCAAGCCGATGCCATCCTGGCCGCCGGCCAGCAAGTGGCGCCCGAGCCACGCGCCGAAGAGCCGGTCGCGGCGCCGGTCGCCGAGCAGCAGGCTGCGCCAGTGGTTGACGAAATGGCACCCGTGCCGGCACCGGCCGCCGAAGCCGCGCCAGCGCCTGAAGCCGCACCCGCCGTCATCGAAGCGATGCCGGAAGCCGATCCGGCCGACGACTACATGCCGCAGCAGGCCAAGCCTGCCGCCGCGCCGCCGGTGATCGTGCGCAAGCGCGGCCGCCTGGCCGGCCTGAAGCTGGACGCGGAAGCGCCGGCCGCCGCCGAACCTGAAGCCGCTGCCGTTGCCGCCGCACCGGTCGTCGCCGAGGCCGCTGCGCCGGAAGCGCCGAAAGTCGTGCGCACCCGCACCGCGCGCCGCGTCGACGCGGTCCAGGCACAGGCGCCTGCCGTGCCGTCGAGCGCCGTCGGCGCCGTCAGCAAGACCACCGACGCCGCCGCGCTGGCCGCGATCGACACCTCGGGCTACCTGCTGCCGCAGGTGAAGGTTCCGGGCCGCCGTGGCCGCAAGCCTAGCGAATTCATCCCCGAGAACGACGAAGTCGCGGCGCTGAACGCGGTCGAGCGCGCCGAACTGAAGGCAGCCTCGAAGGCGCGCGAGCGCAAGGCCAAGGGCCTGGCGCTGCTGAACGAAGCCGGCTTCTCGGAAGCGGAACTGGAAAAGCGCCGCACCCAGCTGCGCAACCTGATCAATATGGGCAAGGAGCGCGGCTACCTGACCCATGCCGAGATCAACGACCACCTGCCGGAAAACATCATTGATCCGGAAGCGATCGAAGGCATCATCGCGACCTTCAACGACATGGGCATCGCCGTCTACGAGCGCGCTCCGGAAGCGGAAATGATGCTGCTGTCGGACCAGGCCGTGACCCCGACCAGCGAAGACGAAGTCGAAGCCGCCGCCGCCACCGCGCTGTCGACGGTCGACTCCGACTTCGGCCGCACCACCGACCCGGTGCGCATGTACATGCGTGAAATGGGCGCGGTGTCGCTGCTGACGCGCGAAGGCGAGATCGAAATCGCCAAGCGTATCGAGCAAGGCCTGAAAGACATGGTGCAGGCGATCTCGGCTTGCCCGACCACGATCTCGGAAATCATCGCCCTGTCGCACAAGATCGCCAGCGATGAGCTGAAGATCGACGACGTGGTGGACGGCTTCGTCGACCAGAGCGACACCACGCCGCCGGCCGCCAGCGTGGCTGCCGCAGCGGCTGCCGCTGCTTCGTCGGACGACGAGGAAGAGGAAGAAGAAGAGATCGAGGAAGAGGAAGAAGAAGGCGGCAACGCCGGCGGCGCCGCTGCGGGCTACTCGGCCGAGCAGCTGGCACAACTGCGCAAGAGCGCGCTGGAAAAGTTCTCGCTGATCGAGAAGCAGTTCGACCGCATGGGCCAGGCCTTCAAGACCGAAGGCTACGGTTCGGACAACTACAACGAAGCGCAAGAAATCATCTCGTACGAGCTGCTCGGCATCCGCTTCACCGCGAAAGTGGTCGAGAAGCTGTGCGACACCTTGCGCGGCCAGATGGACGAAGTGCGTTCGATCGAGCGCGCCGTGCTGGACATCTGCGTGAACCGTTGCGGCATGCCGCGCGCCCACTTCATCAAGGTGTTCCCAGGCAACGAGACCGACCTGCAATGGGGCGACCGTGAAGTCGACTGCGCCTATCCGTACAGCGCGGTGCTGAGCCGGAATCTGCCGGCGATCAAGGAGCTGCAACAACGCATGATCGACCTGCAGGCGCGCGTGGCGCTGCCGCTGGCCGACCTGCGCAAGATCAACAAGCAGATGGCGGCCGGCGAGAAGCGCGCACGCCAGGCCAAGCGCGAAATGACTGTCGCTAACTTGCGTCTGGTGATCTCGATCGCGAAGAAATACATCAACCGCGGCCTGCAGTTCCTGGACCTGATCCAGGAAGGCAATATCGGTCTGCTCAAAGCAGTCGACAAGTTCGAGTATCGTCGTGGTTATAAGTTCTCGACCTATGCGACCTGGTGGATCCGTCAGGCGATCACGCGCTCGATCGCGGACATGGCCCGTACCATTCGCGTGCCGGTGCACATGATCGAAACCATCAACAAGATGAACCGCATCTCGCGCCAGATCATGCAGGAGACCGGTTCCGAGCCGGACCTGCCGACCCTGGCCGCCAAGATGGAAATGCCAGAGAACAAGGTCCGCGAGATCATGAAGATCGCGAAAGAGCCGATTTCGATGGAAACCCCGATGGGCGAGGACGGCGATTCGCAGCTGGGCGACTTCATCGAAGACAACGCAACCCTGGCCCCGCTGGACGCCGCGCTGCACGCCTCGATGCGCAACGTGATCAAGGAAGTGCTGGACTCCTTGACCCCGCGCGAAGCCAAGGTGCTGCGCATGCGCTACGGCGTCGAGATGTCGAACGACCACACGCTGGAAGAAGTGGGCAAGCAGTTCGACGTGACGCGCGAGCGTATTCGCCAGATCGAAGCGAAGGCGATGAGCAAGCTGCGTCAGCCGTCGCGCTCGGACAAGCTGAAGACGTTCCTGCACAACCAGTAATTCTTGATAGTGCAGATGTAAAAAAACCGCCCGGTGCAAGCCGGGCGGTTTTTTCTTGTTGGGTTGGCGGCTACGCCGCCAACCCAACAGTTGCAGGAACCGCGTGCCTCAGCCATCGTAGGGTGGACGGGTCTCCCGTCCACGCGGTGATCGTCAGCAGCGAGATCATCCGGCGCGATCACGAAGCCGGTAACAATCAACGCGTGGACGGCAAGCCGGCTCCGCGCCCCGGTCCACCCTACGGCAGCAGCATCAGCCAGTATTGCGCAACCCCGCCGCCACCCCATTGATCGACAAGTGGATCCCGCGGTGCACGCGCGGATCGGCCTTTTCCGGATCTCCCGTCAACGCACGGCGGCGGTGAATCAGCTCCACCTGCAAGTGATTCAGCGGATCGAGGTACGCAAACCGGTTCTGGATCGAGCGCGCCAGCAGCGGATTGCCGGCCAGCCGCTCGCTGGTCCCGGTGATCGCTTCCAGGCAGCGGATCGTCTCGCCATGCTCGCCGACGATGCGCTGGAAGATACGCTCTCGCAGTTCGACATCGGCCACCAGGCCCGCGTAACGCGAGGCGATCGCCAGGTCGGTCTTGGCCAGCACCATGTCCATGTTCGACAGCAGCGTGGCAAAGAACGGCCAGTCACGGAACATGGTGCGCAGCTCTTCCAGCCGCGCCTCGCGATCGGCGCCGTCGTCGAGCCAGCCCTGCACGCTTGAGGCAAACCCGTACCAGCCCGGCAGCAGCAGGCGGCACTGGCCCCACGAGAAGCCCCACGGAATCGCGCGCAGGTCTTCGATCCGGCGCGTCGACTTGCGCGAGGCCGGGCGCGAACCCAGGTTCAGTTCCGCGATCTCGGCGATCGGCGTCGCCGCGAAGAAGTAGTCGGTGAAGCCCGGCGTCTCGTACACCAGGTCGCGGTACGCTTTATAAGCCCGGTTCGACAGCTCGGCCATCACGGCCTCGAAGCGCGCCAGCTGCCCGGCATGTTCGCCATTGCCCGACGGCGGCGTCAGGCTCGCTTCCAGCGTGGCCGACACCAAGAGTTCCAGGTTGCGCCGCCCGATCTCGGCGTTCGAGAATTTGGAGGCGATGATCTCGCCCTGTTCGGTCAGGCGGATCTGGCCGTTCACGGTGCCGGGCGGCTGGGCGCGGATCGCGTCGTAGCTCGGGCCGCCGCCGCGGCCGACCGTGCCGCCGCGGCCGTGGAACAGGCGCAGCTTGATTTGGCGCTGTTTAAATACTTCGACCAGTTTGAGTTCGGCCTGGTACAGCTCCCAGTTCGAAGTCAGGAAGCCGCCGTCCTTGTTCGAGTCGGAGTAGCCAAGCATGACTTCCTGCAGCCGGCCCTGTTTCTCGATCACGCTGGCCACCAGCGGAATCGCCATCCATTCGTCCATGATGCCGGCCGCGCGCTGCAAATCCGGAATGGTCTCGAACAGCGGGATCACCATCACGTCGTTCGCGCCGGAGCTCACGCGCATCAGGCCCGTCTCCTTTTGCAGCAGCAGCACTTCGAGCAGGTCGGACACGGTCTCGGTGTGCGAGATAATGTAGTTGCGGATCGCGCGCGGGCCGTAGCGCAGGCGGATGTCGCGCGCGCAGCGCAAAATGGCGAGTTCGGAGTTGGTCTCGTCGCCATAGGTTTCGTACGGCGAGAAGAGAGGACGCGGCTGATCGAGTTCCTTGAGCAGCAGGGCGCGTTTGTCTTCTTCCGACAGCGCCGCGTAATCGGCTTCGACGCCGGCGCGCGCGAACAGCTCGGCCAGCACGCGCTCGTGGATGTCCGAACTCTGGCGCATGTCGAGCGAGGCCAGGTGGAAGCCGAAGATGCGCGCGGCGCGCAGCAGGCCGGCCAGGCGTGGCTGGATCAGCACCGCGCCGTGGTTCTGGCGCAGCGAATCGGCCAGCACTTCGAGGTCGGCCGCGAACAGTTCCGGATCGAGGTAGGGCGCGGCGTGGCCGACTTCGCGGCGCAGGATGTGGCCCACGCCCAGTTCGCGCGCGGTGGCGGCCAGGCGCGCGTAGATGCCGATCAGGGCGCGCCGGTATGGTTCGTCGCTGCGGTGCGGCGAATTGTCGGGCGAGCTCGCAGCCAGGGTCTCGAGCGCCGGGCTGACCTTGATCAAGAGGGTCGATGCCGACAGTTCGGCGCCAAGGGCGTGCACTTCGTCCAGATAGAAATCGAGGATGGTGGTCGACTGGCGCGTCAGCGCGTGGCGCATGGTGTCGGCATTGACGTTCGGGTTGCCGTCACGGTCGCCGCCGATCCAGCTGCCCATCTGCAGGTAGGAGGCGTGCGAGGCTTGCTCCGCAGGTGCGCCGTAGTGGTCGGCGATCTCGGCTTCGATGTCGTCGTACAGCGCCGGCACTTCACGCAAGAAGGTAATGCGGTAGTAGGACAGGGCGTTGTCGATCTCGTCGGCCACGGTGAGCTTGGAGTAGCGCAGCATGCGCGTTTGCCACAGCGTGGCGATGCGCGCATGCAGCAACCCCTCATTGCGCTGGCGTTCCTTGGCCGTCTGCGGCAGGTCGCGCTCGGCCAGCAGGCGCGCGATGTCGTGCTCGGCGTCGAGGATGCTTTTACGCTGTACCTCGGTCGGGTGGGCGGTGAGCACCGGCGAGATCAGGGCGTCGCGGAAGAATTGCTCGACCGTGTCCTGGCCGACGCCGGCTCCTTTCAGCTGGCCCAGCGCGTGGCCGATGCTGCCGGGACGCGCAGCGGAGCCGGCCAGCAGGTGGGCGCGGCGGCGGCGGTTGTGGTGCTGGTCTTCGGCGATGTTGGCCAGGTGCGAGAAGTACGAAAAGGCGCGCACCACCGAGATGGTCTGGTCGCGCGTCAACGCGTGCAGCAGGTCGGTCAGTTCCTTGCCGGCTTCGCGGTCGGCGTCGCGGCGGAACCGCACGGCGGTCTGGCGGATGGTCTCGACGATGTCGAACACCGCTTCGCCTTCCTGGTCGCGCAGCACGTCGCCGAGCAGGCGGCCGAGCAGGCGGATGTCTTCTTTGAGCGGCGCGTCCTTGTCGGCGCCGGTGCTTACGTCTGGTGCTACAGCTGGATTGTCCATATCGACCACAAGTTAAAGAGTAAGTGCGATGGCGGGTGGCCACGATCTGCAAGGTGCCCCCATGCTAAAATTTATGATCTTATGCAGGGGCCGACTACTGGCATCGTCCGGATCGGCCCGACGACAGTGAAAGAATCCGTGTTAAACGTTACTGAAACAGCTACCGAACAAGCTTCCGGGCAGATGCAGCAAGCCGCTGCCCAGGCACCGACCAAACTGGTGATTGCATCGCGCGAGAGCCGCCTGGCCATGTGGCAGGCGCAGCACGTGCGCGACCGGCTCGCGGCATTATATCCAGAATGTAGCGTCGAAATTCTCGGAATGACAACACGCGGCGACCAGATCCTCGACCGTACCCTGTCCAAGGTCGGCGGCAAGGGCCTGTTCGTGAAGGAGCTCGAGGTGGCGATGGCCGAAGGCCGTGCCGACCTGGCGGTGCACTCGCTCAAGGACGTGCCGATGGAGCTGCCGGAAGGGTTCGAACTGGCGGCGGTGCTCGAGCGCGAAGACCCGCGCGATGCGTTTGTCTCGAACGATTACGCCGGCCTGGACGAGCTGCCGGCCGGCGCCGTGGTCGGCACCAGCAGCCTGCGCCGCCAGTCCCTGATTGCGGCGCGCTATCCGCACCTGACCATCCAGCCGCTGCGCGGCAACCTCGACACGCGCCTGGGCAAACTCGATCGTGGCGACTATGCGGCCATCATCCTGGCGGCGGCGGGTCTCAAGCGCCTGGGGCTGGAAAGCCGCATCCGCGCTGTGCTGGCGCCGGAAATGAGCCTGCCGGCGGCCGGCCAGGGCGCGATGGCGATCGAGATCCTGAGCGGCGCGCGCAGCGACGGCGTCGACATGCGCGCCGTGCTGGCGCCGCTGAACCACGCCGACACCGCCAGCGCCGTCATGGCCGAGCGCAAGGTGTCGCGTATTTTTGGGGGCAGCTGCCAGATCCCGCTGGCGGCTTTCGCCACCGTGGAAGACGGCCAGATGCGCCTGCGCGCGATGGTCGCCACCCCGGACGGGCTGCGCAGCGCGCATGCCGAAGTCTCGGGTCCGGCGGCGCAGCCGGAATACCTGGGCGAACAGGTGTCCGAGCTGCTGGCGCAGCAGGATGCCAACGCGATCCTGGCGGCCTGCCGGCAGGAAGCCGCGCAGGATGATGCCTGAGCTTCGTCCTGCTGCGCACCATGACCCCGCGCCTGATCGCTTGAGCGGGCCGGCGGTCGTCATCACGCGTCCGCGCCAGCAGGCCGATGCGCTGGCGCAGGCGGTAACAGTGCTCGGGCGTACGGCGGTGGTGCTGCCGCTGTTGCACATTGTCCCGGTCGAGGATCCGGCGCCGCTGCGCGCGGCGCTGGCGTCGTTAAGCACGCCGGACGATCCGGCGGCGCTGGTGGCGTTCGTGTCGCCGAATGCGATCGACGCCGCCTTCGCACAGCTGGCCACCTGGCCAGCCGCGGTGCCGATCGCGATCGTGGGCGAGGGCAGCCGCGCGGCGCTGGCGCGCCATGGCGTGGCCAGCCCGGACTACACGATCTTCAGCCCGGCGGACAGCGCGCACAGCGATTCGGAACATCTGCTGGCGAGCCTCGACCTGGCGTCGCTGGCCGGACGGCGCGTATTGATCGTGCGCGGCGACGGCGGGCGCGAACTGCTGGCCGACGCGCTGCGCGCGGCCGGCGCGAGAGTCGAAGCGATCGCCGCCTACCGGCGCAGCGTGCCGGCGCTGGACGCGGCGTTGCGCGCACGCTTGTCCGCCTTGCTGGCGCAGCCAAACGACTGGATAATCACGAGCTCGGAAGCCCTGCGCGGCCTGGCCGCGCTGGCAGTCCAGGTCGACCTTGCCGGCGGCCTGGCCGCGCTGCGCGCGCAGCACCTGATCGTGCCGCATGCGCGCATTGCCGCCACCGCACGTGAATTGGGATTCACCCGGGTGACCGAGACCGGATCGGGCGATGCACGCCTTTTAGCAGCGTTACAATCACAATAATGAACGAATTGCCGAACAATCCAGACCAACCGCAGTTGCCGGGCGCCGGGGCGCCGAGTCTCCACAAGCCCGAGGCGGTTGTCGTGCCGCCCGGCGCCACTGGCGCATCGTCCACCGGCGCATCCGCCGGCGGCGCTGCGAGCGGCGGCCTGCCTCCGGGCGGTTTGCCGCCGGCGGTGGCTGCGCCGCGCATGGGTGGCGCCGGCCGCCCCGGCATGCTCGACCGGCTGGCGCGTCCGTTGCCGATGGCGGTGATCGCGCTGGCGGTGCTGCTGGCGCTGCAGACCATCTCGTCGCACAACCGCATCAATTCGCTGCGCCAGGACATGGCGCGCTCGCTGCAGAAGGGGAACGCGGTGAACGCCGAGACGGCGGCGCTGGCGCGCGACGTGGCCGACCAGTCGAAGGAACTGCAGATCAAGGTCGGGGTGCTGGAAAGCCGCCAGAGCGAGGCACAAAGCCAGCAACTGGCGCTCGAGCAGCTGTACAAGGACCTGTCGCAGAACCGCGACGAGTGGGCGCTGTCCGAGATCGAGCAGGTGCTGTCGACCGCCAGCCAGCAGTTGCAACTGGCGGGTAACGTGCAGGGTGCGCTGATCGCGCTGCAGAACGCCGACCGCGCGGTGTCGCGTTCGGACACGCCGCAATTCCTGTCGATCCGGCGCGCGATCGCGGCCGACATCGAGAAACTCAAGGGCCTGCCGGCGGTGGACCTGGCCGGCGTGGCGCTGCGGCTGGATAACGTGATCGGCCAGGTCGATGCGCTGCCGATGCTGGCCGACGAGACGCCGCTGCTGCCGGTGGCGCCGGTGCGTAGCACCCGTCAGCATGACAGCAAGGCTGCGGGCAAGGCCGGCACTGCTGCTGCCGCCGTCGAGCCGGCGCCGCTGGGCGTGGGCCAGCGCATGCTGCAGACCTGGCGCCTGTGGAGCCAGGAGATGTGGGACGACGTGCGCCAGCTGATCCGGGTGCGCAGCGTCGACCAGCCGGAAGCGCTGATGCTGTCGCCGGCCGAATCGTTCTTCGTGCGCGAGAACCTGAAACTGCGTCTGCTGAACGCGCGCCTGGCGCTGTTGTCGCGCAACGAGGCGACCTTCCGCGACGACATCGCCACCGCCCAGGCCACGCTGAACAAGTATTTCGATACGCGCGCGCGCGTTACCCAGTCGGCCCAGGCTGCGCTGCGCCAGGTGCAGGCGAACAACCTGACGATCGAGATGCCGACCCTGGCGGACAGTCTGAACGCCGTGCGCAACTACAAAGCGAAACAATAGTCATGCGCAAAGCAAAGTCAAAAATGCGCAAAGCGGAGCGATAAATAATGCACAAGCGAAGCGATAAATAATGCGATTACTTCTCTGGTTAGTCGCGCTGATGGCCACTGCCATCGGCATTGCCGTGACCGCGCGCTTCAATCCGGGCAATGTGGTGCTGTTCTATCCGCCGCACCGGATCGACATGTCGCTCAACCTGTTCGTGCTGATGCTGGGCGCGCTGTTCGTGGCTTTGTACGGGCTGGTGCGCGCCTTCTACGCCACCGCGCGCATGCCGCAGCGCGTGGCCGCCTACCGCCAGCGCAAGCGCGAGCGCGAAGGCAACAAGGGCTTGCGCGATGCGCTCAAGGCCCTGTTCGAAGGCCGCTTCGGGCACGCCGAAAAAGCCGCCATGCGCGCCGCCGAGCTGCCCGAGAACGCCGGCCTGGCTTCCCTGATCGGCGCGCGCGCCGCGCACCGCATGCGCGAGCCGGCGCGGCGCGACGCCTGGCTGGCCGGCGTCGCCCACGACGCCTCGCTCAAGACCGCACGCCTGATGACGGTGACCGAGCTGCTGGTGGACGACCACCAGCACGACGCCGCGCTGCAGGCGGTGGACGAACTGTTCGCCAGCGGCCAGCGCCATATCCACGCCCTGCAGTGGGCGATGAAGGCCAACCAGCAGGCGCGCAACTGGCCCGAGGTGCTGCGCCTGGTGCGCATCCTCGACAAGCGCAAGGCGCTGCATCCGGCGCTGGCCAAGCGCCTGCGCGAGCTGGCCTACCAGTCCTTGCTGGGCGAGGGCGGGCACGACGCCGAATCGATCCGCCGTACCTGGGCCGGGGTGCCGGCGGCCGAGCGCACTGCGCCGTATATCGCGGCGCGCGCAGCCGAGGCCTTCAATGCGTGCGGGCTGCACGACGAAGCGCGCGCCATCGCCGAAGAGTCGCTCAAGGCGGACTGGGACGAGCGCGTGGTGCGCGCCTACCGCGACGCCGCCGGCCCGGCCGGTTCGCCGACCCTGCTGGCCCAGATCGAAAGCTGCGAACAGTGGCGCAAGACGCGTCCGATGGATGCGCAGCTGGCGCTGACGCTCGGTTCGCTGTGCCTGAAGCAGAAACTGTGGGGCAAGGCGCAGCGCTACCTGGAGCAGGCGCTGTCGGACGCGCTGGACCCGTCGATGGTGCGCGAGGCGCACCTGAAGCTGGCCCAGATGCACGAGGCGCTGGGGCAGGAGCAGGAGGCGGCGAAACATTACCGGCAGTGTGCGCTGGTGGGGTTGACGGCAATGCCGTCGAAGCGGACGGTGCTGGCTTGAATCCGCGTTGGCCAATGGTAGGGTTGGCGGTTGGTGGAGATCCTCGGGGCGGTCGAAGATCGTATGGCGCGCGCACACCATTGCCCGCCGACCAACCGCACAGGCATTGTGCGTTTCGCTATAATGGCGGTCTATTATTGACTCTTGAGCAACCAAGGACCATCCATGAGCCTGAATAACGTCCCAGCCGGCAAAGACGTGCCGAACGACTTCAACGTCATCATCGAAATCCCGATGAACGCCGACCCGGTCAAGTACGAGGTCGACAAGGACAGCGGCGCGATCTTCGTCGACCGCTTCATGGGTACCGCCATGCACTATCCGTGCAACTACGGCTACGTGCCGCAGACCATCGCCGACGACGGCGACCCGTGCGACGTGCTGGTCATCACCCCGTTCCCGCTGCCGCCGGGCGTGGTGGTGCGTTGCCGCGCGCTGGGCGTGCTGAAGATGACCGATGACGGCGGCGGCGACGCCAAGGTGATCGCCGTGCCGGTCGAAAAAGTCCTGCCGATGTACAAGAAGATCCAGTCGCTGGACGACCTGGAAGAACTGCGCGTCAAGCAGATCCAGCACTTCTTCGAACACTACAAGGACCTGGAACCAGGCAAGTGGGTCAAGATCGAAGGCTGGGCGGGCATCGACGAAGCCAAGGCCGAACTGGTCAACGGCGTGGAAGCGTTCAAGAAACTGGGCCAGGCCTGAGCCGTGATCGGATAGTGCCGGGTCGAACCTGAACCGGGGCTGCGCGCAGCCCCGGCCAGCACCGGCCTGCATTTGCCGAATGAAGCCGGCGCCCGCGAGGGCGGCCGGCTTTTTGCTTTTTGCCTGTCGCTTCTTGCTGCTTGCCAGCCGCTGATCACCAGCCGCAGCTCACCAACCGATATCGCGCAGCAGCGGATACGTCAAATCGCGCGGCGGCGTCACCACGTGCGGCAGGTCGGCGTTGATCGCCGGTTCCATCAGCTGGTTCGGGCGCGCCTCGGTGGTGTAGTGCGATACCGAGGAGCCGGGTGAATTCACGCTCGGGGTGTACATCAGCATGCGCCGCTGGGCGTCGGCGCCGGCCAGCCGGGTCGCGTCGGACGCCAGCCGCGCCACCACGCCCGAGCGGGTGCGCGAGCGCTGCTGCAGGGCGGTCTTCAATGTCTGGCCATCGGCCTGGGTGATGCGCACCGAGGTGATCGTGATCGACGGATCGGTCCCTGGCAAACCGGCCACTTCGCCCGGCAGGACGTCGGCCAGCACCATCCCGATCGCGCCGGCGGCCTGGACGTTGCGGGCCTTGACCACGTAGTCGCAGCTGCCGCGGTCGACCAGGGCGATGTTGCCGCGCACGGCGCGCGCATTGGCGGCGTTCAGCGCCGTGCAGGCCAGGCCGCTGCCGTTGGCCTGGTCGACCACCGGCATCAGCTGGCCGCTCACCGCGCTGCCCGACACCGGTGTGCCGAAGCTGGCGTCGCCGACCGCATAGGCGCCGGCAGCGCCGCCCGCGTTGGGGCCGCTGATGCTCAGCACCGAAGCCGGTCCCAGCGCGGCGGGCACGGCGGCGGTGACGTTGGCGCCGTTCCACGACAGGCCGCGCCAGGCGATGGCCGAGGCCACCCGTTCGGCGGCGGTCATCTGCACCCACAGGCGCTCGCTGCGGTTGTCGATCAGGTAGTGGTCCCAGACCGACGGGATGTCGAGGATCTGCTCGCCGGTTTCGTCATCGGTGAAGGTCTGGAAGCCGAGGCCGTGCGCCATTTCGTGCAGCAGCGTGGTGACCAGGTCGATCCCGTCGCCGGCGTTGTTGTCGAAGCCCAGGTAAAAGGTCAGGCCGGGGACGCAATCCGCGAACAGGCCGAGCCGCGAGTTGAAGCGCGCGATGATGTGCGGCACCGCCGGGAGGCTGACGTCCAATCCGAGCAACTTGCTGGCCAGCGCGGCCGGATACCAGGTGTTGGGGCGCGGTGCGTTCGGGAAGTCGCTCCAGATCTCGTTGGCGCCGGCCGAGCCGAGCACGGCGCCGGTGGCGTTGCAGGCCAGCGGCACGAACGAGGCGCCGATACGGATCGGAACGTCGCTGGTCAGGGTCGCACCCCAGATGTCGGCGGCGCGCTGGAACGCGTTCAGGCGCTGCTGGCCGAGCGTGGTGCCGGGATTGCCGCCCACTGGCACGGCCGGGGTCGGATCATTGAAGCCGATCCCGGGAGCGTTCTGGTTGACGATCACGATGGTGGCGGCGCGCGCCACGCCGACGTTGGCGAAGGTGGCCAGTGCCAGCAGCACGACGGCGGCCGCGCGGGCGGCGAGATTAGCGGTGATCATGGCGGGTCTCCTCGTTGCTGCCTGGCGCGGGTTGGGCGAGGGCGCGCCCGACGGCATCGGCGCCGTGCACACATTGCTGGTCGAGCTTGCCATCCGGGCCGCGCTTGATCACGGAATACACCATGCCGCGCTCGCCCAGCTGCACGTGGCGCCTGCCGTCGGGGCCGGTGACCATGGTCGGTTGCGGCGGAGCGGCAAGGGGTGACGGGCCGGTTCGCTGCAGGGCGCGCATCTCGTCCGGTGTCGGCGCGCGCAGGCGGCCGGTCTCGGCGTCGCGCACCACGGTCAGGCCCTGGGCGGGGCCGGCCGTGGTCGAAGTCGTGCCCGAGGCCGGGGCAGTGCCCGATGCCGGGTTCTGTGCAGGGCTCTGCGCTGACGTTCGCGGCGCCGGCTGCGCCGTGGGTTTTGGCGGCGCCTGGTTGGCCGCGCCGGCGGACCCGCACAGCAGGGCCAGCGGCAGGGTGAATAGCGTTAGTAATGGGGCGGTGGTTCGCATAATTTCCTCCGGTAGCCTTATTGACCGAGGCGGCGTCGCGCCAGTCCGACCATGCCGAGTCCGCCGGCCAGCAGCAGCCAGAAGGCCGGCTCCGGCACGGCGGTGACGACGCGCACGGTGTCCAGCCCGACGTAGCTGAGCGTGGCGGCGTCGCCCAGGTAGCGGAAGGCGAAACGTCCTGGTCCTTCGACCGCTAGAATGGCGTTCCATTGCGTCCAGTCGGTGGGGAAGGCAGTGTCGCCGCCGATCGTGTTCAGGACGGTGCCGAACGAGTCGGCGTCGGTGCCGCTGCCGGCGCCGAAGCGCACTTCGAGCAGGTCGGCGAAGGGCGCCGCGGCCTCGCGGTTGGTGAAGAACGACAGCGTGCTCAAGCCGGTCAGGGTGAGGGTGGGCGTGATCAGCCAGTTGTCGACCGCGCCGGCGCCGTTGGCGGCGCCGAGGAAGTTGGCGCCGGCATACGAATTTTCGGGCCCGGCCTGGGCGGCGAAGATGCCTGCATTGCCCTGGAACCAGCCGGTCCCGGGCGGGACGCTGCGGTTGATGCTGTCCCAATCGGTCAGCCCCGCCAGACTGGTGAAGCCTTCATCCAGCACGGTAACGCCGGCCTGTGCCTGTGCCTGCGCCGGCGCGGAGGCGGTTGCGGCAGCGGCGACGATCGCCGCGGCGGCCGCCGAACTACGGAATGTGAGCCGTTTCATGAAGATGTCTCTCTGTTGAGCCAGAAGGATGGGAGCCCCCGCGCTGGCAGACGACGAGGCCATGACCATCTTCATACTAAGAACGACAAACGAAGGGATATTGATGTGGTTTGGACGGCCCGAACCGTTGATCACGGTTGGCTCAAGCTGAATCGGGGAACTCGGCCGTTACCGTTGATTTTGCCGAACAGCTCGCTAAAAAATGGCCTCCGAAGAGGCCAGGGCGCGGTGGATGAAGTGGCGGACGCTAGCGTTGCCGCGCCAGCCAGGCGCGCAGCCGCAGCTTGCCGACGATCCCGATCGGGAAGAAGTAGATCGACAGGATGAACAGCACCCCCAGCCACAGCATCCAGCGGTCCGGATGCAGGGCTGCGGCCAGCAGCGGCGCGCCGGCCATGGCCTCGGAGCCGTGCGCCATCAGTTCCTTCAGGTAGTTCTGGGCCAGGATGAACAGGGTGGCGCCGACCACCGCGCCATACATCGTGCCCATGCCGCCGATGACGACGATCAGGAGGATGTCGGTCATCACCTCGAAGCCGAGCGAGGTCTTGGGGCCGACGTAGCGCAGCCACAGCGCCATCAGGGCGCCGGCCAGGCAGGCCACCAGCGCCGCCAGGCAGTTGGCCCAGATCCGGTACACCATCGTGCGATAGCCGAGCGCCTCGGCGCGGAATTCGTTTTCGCGGATCGCCTGCAGCACCCGTCCGAAGGGCGAATTCACCAGCCGCAGCAGGAACAGGAACAGTACCAGGCAGCCGCAGAACACCAGGTAATAGGTCAGCACCTTGCCGTCGACGTAGCGGCCGAACACTTCCTTCTCGAACAGCAGGAAACTCGGCGACAGCAGTTCGGGTACGCTGAAGGTGACGCCGTCCTCGCCGCCGGTAAAGTCCGACAGTTGCGAGGCCAGCACCGCGAACGAAGAGGCGACGGCCAGGGTGATCATGGCGTAGAAGATGGCGCGCACGCGCAGCGCGAACAGGCCGACCACCAGCGCCAGCGCCAGCGCCAGCAGCAGCGCGAGGCCGAGCCCGGCCAGCGCTACGCTCCAGGTCGGCTCATCAACGCGCGCCAGCGCCAGGCCGATGCCATACGCGCCGATGCCGTAGAACATGGTGTGCGCGAACGAGACGATGCCGGTGTAGCCCAGCAGCAGGTCGTAGGACGCGACCAGCACGATGTAGACGCAGATGGTGGCAGCGGTGTTGAGCGGACGCGCCCCCGAAAACAGGAACGGCGCCAGCGCCAGGCCGGTCACGATCAAGAGCAACACAGCGCTCAAGGCGCGGCTGCGCGGCAGGTCGCCGGAAAGAAGTCGGTGCAGCATGCTCACCTCCGTGCCATCGAGTACAGGCCAGCTGGGCGCCACAGCAAAATCGCGATCATCAGAATGATGTTCGAGACCAGCGCGACTTTTGGCGCCAGGAAGCCGGCGTAGTTGGCCACCAGCGCCGTCAGCAGCGCGGCGATGAAGCAGCCGCCCACTGAGCCGAGTCCGCCGATGATCACGACGATGAAAATCATTACCATCAGCTCGCCGCCCATGGCCGCGTTCAGGGTTTCCTTGTACAGGCCCCACATCACGCCGCCCAGGCCGGCCAGCGCCGAGCCGGCCGCGAACACGGCCACGAACAGGCGCCGGATGCGGTAGCCTAGCGCTTCGACCATCTCGCCGTTCTCGACGCCGGCGCGGATCAACAGGCCAATTTTGGTGCGGTTGAGCACCAGGAACATGACGGCGAACACGACCAGGCCGACCACCACCGCCACCAGCCGGTATTTCTCGATCGCCGCGTCCTGGAACAGGATCGCGCCGCGCAGGGCGGTGGGTAGCGGCAGCGGAATGGTCTCGGCGCCCCAGATCACGTGGATCAATTGTTCCGCCACGATCATGCCGCCCATCGTGATCAGGATCTGCTTCAGGTGCTGGCCGTAGACCGGCATGATGATGACGCGCTCGAAGGCCCAGCCCAGCAGGCCGGTGACCAGCATCGCCAGCAGCACCGCCAGGCCCAGCACGCCGAGGTTCAAAAGCAGCGAATCGACTTCGAGCCAGCCGCGCATCGGCAGCAGCACGGTGGTGGCGGCGAAGGCGCCAACCGAGACAAAGGCGCCGTGGCCGAAATTCAGCACGCTCATCAGGCCGAACACCAGCGTCAGGCCGCTGGCCATGATGAAGATCATCATCCCCATCGCCAGGCCGGCGACGGTCAAGGTGACCCAGGTGGGGAAGCTGCCGACCAAGGGCAGCATGGCCAGCATCAAGGCCGGCACCAGCAACAGTGGCGCGATGTCGCGCCTGGCGGCGGGCAGGGCGGCTTCATGCTGCGGGAGAGGAAGAGTTGCACTCATGATGGGTCCTATTGATGCGTGTCGAGCGACAGGCCGAGCAGACGCTGCTGCAGCGCGGCGTCGGCGGCCAGCGCCGCCATCGTGCCGGCGTGGGCCACGCGGCCGTCGTCCATCACGCTGACCGTGTCGCCCAGCGAGCGCACGAAGTTGAAATTCTGCTCGACCAGCAGGATGGTGGTCTCGCGCTCCTTGAGTTCGCGGAAAGCGGCGATCAGGCTGTGCACGATGCTCGGCGCCAGGCCCTTGGTCGGCTCGTCGACCAGCAGCAGTTTGCGTGGCTCGACGATGGCGCGCGCGATCGCCACCATCTGCTTCTGGCCGCCCGACAGGTTGCCGGCCGGGTAGTTCCAGAACTTGCGCAGGGCCGGGAAGAAGCCACAGATCCAATCCACCCGCGCTTGGTCCAGCGCGCCATTGCGCGCGGCCAGCACCAGGTTCTCGCGCACGGTCAGTTCGGAAAACACGGCCATGTTCTCGGGCACGTAGGCGATGCCGGCACGTGCGATGTCGGGCGTGGCCAGCTTGTTGATGTCGCGCCCGTCGAAGCGGATCGTGCCTTCGCTGGCCTTCCACAGGCCCATGATCGTGCGCAGGGTGGTGGTTTTGCCGGCGCCGTTGCGGCCCAGCAGCACCGACAGGCCGCCGCGCGGCACCGTCAGGTCGACGCCCTGCAGGATGTGGTACTGCCCGATGCGGGTGTGCACGCCGGACATCTGCAGCAGCGGCTCGGCCTGGCCCGGATCAGGCCTGAGCGTGTTCGGATTCGGGTGTTCCAAGATAGGCTTCCTGTACGATCTTCGATTGCATCACCGCGCCCGGCTCGCCGTCCGCCACCAGGGCGCCGTTGTGCAGCACCACGATGCGGTCGGCCAACTGGCGCACCACGTCCATCTTGTGCTCAACCAGCAGCACGGTCTTGTCGCGCTCCTGCTTGACCTGGCGGATCAGGTCGAGCACCACTGGCACCTCATCGACGCTCATGCCGGCGGTGGGCTCGTCGAACATCATCACGCTCGGCTCCAGCGCCAGCAGGATCGCTACTTCCAGCTTGCGCTGGTCGCCGTGCGACAGGGCGCCGACGAACATGTCGCGCCGGCCGATCAAGGCCACCCGCTCCAGGTAATGTTCGGCGCGCGCAATCAGTTCCTTGTGGCTGGACCAGATCGAGAAAAAATGCAGGCCGAGGCCAAGTCGAGCAGGGCTCTGCACCGCCAGGCGCACGTTCTCGATCACGGTCAGGTGCGGGAACAGATTGGTCAGCTGGAAGGCGCGCCCGATCCCGAGCCGGGTGCGGCGCGCGGCGCCGTCCTTGGTGATGTCGCGCCCATGCAGGTGCACGCTGCCGGCGCTGGCGCCGAGCTGGCCCGAGACCAGGTTGAAATAGGTGGTCTTGCCGGCGCCGTTGGGGCCGACGATCACGGTCAGGGTGCCGGGGTAGAAGTCGGCGCTGACCGCGTTCACCGCGACGTGGCCGCCGAAGCGGATGGTCAGGCCGCGGGTCGACAGCGCCGGCGCGCCGATGTCGATGGAGTGCGTCATGTCAGCGCTTGTTACGCACCGGCAGCGGCATCTCGCTGGCCGGGATTTCGCGCACCAGTTCCAGCAGGTCCCACTCGTTCTTCTGGTCCTTCTTGATCTTGAAGTGGTACATCGGCTGGATCGCCTGGTGGTCTTCCTTGCGGAAGGTCATGGTGCCTTTGGGCGACTCGAAGCTCATGCCTTCCATTGCGGCCACCATCTTGTCGCCGTTGCCGTCCGCCACCTTGGACAGCGCCGCGACCACCGCGCCGGCGGCCGCCATGCCGCCGGCGGTGAACATGTCGGGTGGGGCCTTGAAGCGCTTGGTGTGCTCCTTGACGAACCAGTCGTTCATCTTGTTCTTGGGGAAGTCGTAGTAGTAATAGATCGTGCCCTGAGTGCCGGCAAAATTCTTCCAGGTCTTCATCACCGGCAGGATGTTGCCGCCGGGAGAGAGCACGATGCCGTGGCGTTCGGGCTTCAGGTCGGCGATCTTGTTCATCGGGTTCGGACCGGCCCAGACGATCTGCAGGATGCGCGGCTGCGGCTTGTCCTTCAAGGCATCGAACAGGCGCTGCGACGAGGCGGTGAAGTCGGTGGTGGTCATCGGTGCGTATTCCTCGTGCACCACTTTCGCGCCGCTGCCGGTGGCGGCCAAGGCTTCCTTGCCGGCCTTGATGGCGTCGCGGCCGAACGCATAGTCCTGGGTCAGGAAGCCGATGCTGCCACCCTTCAGGGTGCTGGCCGCGGCCAGCGCGTCCTGCATCGAGCTGCGCGCGGTGCGGAAGATGTACTTGTTCCACTTGTCGCCGGTGATGGCGTCGGCCACCGCCGGTTCAATGATCAGGACCTTCTTGTACTCCTTGGCCACCGGCAGCATCGCCAGCGCCGAGCCGGAGGACGTCGTGCCGACCGCGATGTCGACCCGGTCGTCGCCGTAGGCTTCGGCCAGGAGGGTGCGGCCGAGGTCGGGTTTGCTCTGGTCGTCCTTGACGATCACCTTGATTTTGCGGCCGTTAATGGCCATGGTGCCATTGGTGAGGTATTCCAGGCCGAGCATGAAGCCGGTCTCGGTCTCGCGCGCGTAGGTTTCCAGGGCGCCGGTCTTGCCAGCGATGAGGGCCACCTTGAAGTCCTTGCCCTGGGCCAGGACGGACGGGGCGGCGCTGATGGCGAAGGCAGCCATCAGGGACAGGGCGAGCGGTTTAATGGGGTAGGGCATTGCTGGTCTCCTTTATCTCTTTCTTTGTCTTTACGGCACCCGCGCCAGGAAGGCGCGGATCGCCTCGAGGGCGTCGGGTTCGGTGAGCATCGGCGCGTGGCCGACGCCGGGTACTTCGGCATAGTCCATGCCGGGGGCGGCGCCACGCATCCAGGCCGCCTGGCGCGGTTCTACCAGGTCGGACAGTTCGCCGCGTACCAGCAGCGTGGGGCGTTGCCGGGTCAGGCGCCGGAACGCCATGCGCAAGGCGAGCGAGGTGGCCGGCAGTTTGCCGTTCAGCAGGCTGTTGGCGATGCCGGGGTCGTAGCGCGGACACAGCATGCCGTCGTCGCGCTGCTCGAACGCGCGCCGCGCCCACTTGGCCCATTCGCTGTCGGGGTTGGACGGGAAGGCGCAGGCGTTGATGTCGCGCACGTGGCCGGCTGCTTCGTCCCAGCTGGCGAAGGTGGGCTGCTTGCCGGCGTAGCCAGCGATGCGGTTCAGGCCGCGCTGGGACAGTACCGGGCCGACGTCGTTCAGCACCGCCGCCGCGATCAGGTCGAGGCGGCGCGCGGCCAGCGTCAGCGTGGTCAAGCCGCCCATCGAGGTGCCGACGAAGACGGCGCGTTCGATGCCGAGGGCATACATCAGCCCGGTGACGTCGTCGGCGTAGACCGACAGGGCATAGTTGTCGGGATTCGGGTCGCGCGCGGAGTGGCCGCGGCCGCGTACGTCGACGGCCAGCACGCGCCGGCCCATGGCGGCCAGCTGGGGGGCGAGCTCGTCGAAATCGAGCGAGTTGCGGGTCAGGCCGTGGATGCAGATCACCGGCAGGCGGGCCGGGCCGCCGGAGCCGGGGTAGTCGCGTGCGTAGAGCGAGAGGCCGTCGCTGCTGGGGTAGCTGATAGGGGTGAAGAGGGGCACGCTGGGTGGTTCCTGTGGTGAGCGATTTAGTTGGTGCTGGGGTGCATCAGCGTTCTTGGCTTCGGTTTGGGAACTTGGGTCCCCGCCAAGGGGGACGCCTAGTCCGGGGATGACGTTTATGCGCCAACCCATCGTAATGGATGTGTTGGCCGCTCACTTTCTTAAAAAAACCGGTCCTAGAACCGCAGCTCCAGCGTTGCTGAAATCGTGCGGGGGTTGCCGTAGAAGGCGGTCAGGGTGCCTTCGTTGCCGAGGGTGGGGAACAGGTAGCCGGCGGTTTTGTAGTGTTCGTCGTTCAGGTTTTTGCCGTGCAGGCCGGCGCGCACCTTGCCGTCGGCGCGGGTCCAGACGATGCTGGCGTCCCACAGCTTGTAGGATTCCTGGTCGAGGATCGACACCGTCTCGAACTGGTTGGTGGCGCCCTTGTACGAGACGCTACCGATCAGCGACACGCGACCGGCGCGGCCCATGATCGGCAGCGGGATGTCGTAGTTGGCGCGCAGGTTGGCCGAGTTGCGCGGGGTGTTCTGGAATACGCGGGCATCGGCCACGTTGACGCCGGCCACGATGTATTCCTTGTAGTCGGCGTCGATGTAGCTGACCATGCCGGCCACCATGAAGTTGGGCGTGAAATTGGCGATCGCTTCCAGTTCGGCGCCCTTGATCTTGGCCTTGCCGGCGTTGGTGGTGACGCCGGCGAAGCTGTCGTCGCGGCCGTCGCCATCCGAGTCGATCGCTACCGAACCGGGAATCTGCACGTCCTGGTAGTCGCTGTAGAACAGGGCGGCGTTGGTGGTGATGCGTCCGCCGTTGAAGGCGGACTTCAGGCCCAGTTCCCAGGTCTCGATGGTTTCCGGCGCATAGCCGGCGCGTGCGGTGGCCAGCGGGATGCGGGTGCCGACCACGTTCAGGCGCGGATCGAACCCGCCGCCCTTGAAGCCCTCGGAGTACGAGGCGTAGACGTTGTGCTCGTTGTTCATCTTCCAGTTGACGGCCACGCGCGGGGTGAACTTCTTGTCCTCGCGCTCGAGCAGGCCATTGCGCAGGTCGGTGTCGGTGCGGAACAGGATCGCGCCCGGGTTGCCCATGTCAGGCGAACCGGCCAGGCCGAAATAGATCTGGCGCAGCACGTCGGCTTCGCGCTTGTCCACGGTGTAGCGGCCGCCCAGCGACAGGTTGATGGTGTCGGTGAGGGCGTAGCTGCCGTCGAAGTAGGCGGCCCAGGCCTTGGTGTCGATGTCGCCCATCGTGTAGGTGGAGGTCGGTACGGCGCCGGCCAGGATAGTGTCGAACTTGTTGAAGGCGTTGGCGTCCATGTAGTACAGGCCGGCCACGCCCTGCAGCCGCGCGCCGGTGTAGGTCACCTGCAGCTCCTGGCTGAACTGGCGGTTGGTGTACAGCGCCGGCACTTCCATGTCCACCACCGGCAGCGCGTCGAAGTCGATCGGCGCCCACGATTTGTCGCGCCGTGCGGCGGTGATCGACTTGACGCTCCAGACGTCATTCACTCGGTACTCGATCGTGGCCGAGCCGCCATACGAGCGCACTTCCTGGTCGCGGCCGAGTGCCTTGGTGAGGTTGCCCTGGGTATCGAACACGTCGTCCAGCAGCGGCCAGTTGCCCGAGCGGCCGGGAATCAGGCGGTGGCCGTTCTTGGGGTTCGAGTCGTCCTGCGTGAAGTCGCCGGCCAGGCGGATGAACAGATCGGACGTCGGCGTGATCTCGGTCGACAGGCGCGCCGCGGTGACGTCCTTGTCGTAGTTGCCCTTGCCGGTGAAGAGGTTGTCGCCGAAGCCGTCGCGCTTGAAGCGCGCCACCGTGCCGCCGATGCGTACCGCCTCGGACAGCGGCGTGCTGGCGGTGATCACGGCTTCCTTCTGGCCGTATTCGCCGACCGTGGCGCGCACCCGCAGGTCGGGCTGGGGCCCGAGCTTGCGGGTCACGTACTTGACCGCGCCGCCGATGGTGTTGCGGCCGTACAGCGTGCCCTGCGGGCCGCGCAGCACTTCGATGCGTTCGACGTCGTAGATGTCGGCCACCGCCGCCTGCGGGCGCGCCAGGTAGATATCGTCGATATAGATGCCGACGCCCGACTCGAAGCCGGCCAGCGGATCGGCCTGGCCGACGCCGCGGATGAAGGCGGTGAGGGTCGAGTTGGTGGCGCGCGAGGCCTTGAGGGTGGTATTGGGCAGCGCCAGCGCCAGCGCGGTAACGTCGGGCACGGCCTGCTTGGACAATTGGTCCGCGCTGAAGGCGGTGACCGAGACCGGCACGTCCTGCAGCGTCTCTTCACGGCGGCGCGCGGTGACCACCACCTTGGACACGCTTTCTTCGGCTGCAGCGGGTGCGCCTGCAGCGTCCTGGGCGTGCGCCGCACCGATCCCGAGTGTCCCCCCGGACAGCGCCAGCAGCGCCGCCGCCGACCCGTTCAGCAAATTGGTTTTCTTGTTGGTCTTACGCATTCTTGTCTCCATGTTGTCGGTATCGGCATGCGTGGTGGCGTTCTGTGACGCGCATGCCGAGCAGTGTGCATCCGTCGGGTTTGGTTGAACAGTCAGCAATTGCCCACCCCGTTGTGCGTAAATGCACAGGCCGATGCACCGACTTCGTGCGCGCCGGGGACCAGTATTTGACAGGAGGAATATGCCGCACTGCACAATTTCCGAGCGCGGACAATCACCTTGGGCAAACTGCTTGCAGGAGGAATGTGCACCGGTGCACAATGCATTACCTTGATCCTGGACAAGCGATCTCATGAATACGCTGCCTGAGTGGACCGACCTGCGATTCTTCCTCGAGCTGGCGCGCGCCGGCACGCTGTCCGGCGCCTCGCGCCGGCTGGACGTCGAGCACACCACGGTGGCGCGCCGCATCGACCGCCTCGAGCATCAATTGGGGGCGACGCTGTTCGACCGCTCGCGCGAAGGCTACGAGCTGACCGAGGTCGGCCAGGCGCTGCTGCCGCACGCCGAGGCGATGGAAGGCGCAGCGCTGGCGGCTGCCGAGCAGATCGGCGGCGCCGAGGTCGCCGCGCACGGCGTGGTGCGCCTGGGCGTGCCCGAGGTGTACGGCGTCAAGGTGGTGGCGCCGCTGCTGGCGCGCCTTCTGGAGCAGCATTCCGACCTGCAGATCGACCTGCTGGCGCTGCCGCGCTTCGCCAACCTGGCCAACCGCGAGGCCGACCTCGGCGTGATGCTCGATCCGCCGTCCACCGGACGCTACGTGGTCACGCGCCTGGCCACCTTCCGCTTCTACCTGTATGCGGCGCCGTCGTATCTGGCGCGTCACCCGCCGATCCGCGCCCGGGCCGACCTGGCGCGCCACGACTTCGTCGACTACGTGCAGGACCAGTTGGCCAGCCGCGAACTGTCCTACCTGAACGAGCTGGGTTTTACGCCGCGCCGGCGCATGTGCTGCTCGGGCATGACCGCCCAGCTCGAGGCGGCCGCGCTCGGCATGGGGCTGATGATGGCGCCGCCGTACGCGGTGCCGGGCGACGGCCGCCTGGTGCCGGTGCTGCCGGACTTCTTCGCTGAGCGCTCGTTCTGGCTGGCCGCGCCGACCGACCTGTACCGCTTGCGGCGGGTGCGCGTGGTGTGGGACATGCTGCGTGAATACGCCGACAGTCGGCCCGGACTGTTCGTGCATGGCGCGGCGCCGGTGATGGGGGCCGGGCAGAAGGAGGCGGGGGCGCCGAAGAACGCTCTGCGGCGCGTCACATTGCCCAAGAGCTGAACCCGGGGTATCCTCGCACTTTACCCGTGTCAGAAGGCCCCCATGCGCAGCCAGATCAGCGACGACATCACCTTCCGCAAGCTCGAAATCCTGCTCGCCTACATGGAAGGCGGCAACCTGAACGCCGCCGCGCGCATGCTCGACATCAGCGCGGTGAGCGTACACCGGGCGCTGCATTCGCTGGAAGAAGGGATGCACTGTCAGCTGTTCAGCCTGCAGGGCCGCAACCTGATCCCGAACGAGGCGGCGCAGGTACTGGCCGACGTCAGCCGCGACGTGGTCAAGCTGATGGCCGACGGCGTCGCCGCCACCCGCTCGGCGGCCGGCTACTCGGCCGACCATCTCAAGATCGGCTCGCTGTATTCGCTCACCACCGGCGTGATCCCGGAGATCATCATCGGCATCAAGCTGCGCAAGCAGGAACTCGAGACCGAACTGCTGCTCGGCTCGAACGCCGACCTGCTGCATAAACTCAAGGGCAACGCGATCGACGCCGCCCTGATGGCGGTGCCGGATCCCGATCCCGACATCGAGTCGATTCCGCTGTTCGAGGACGAGGTGTTCTTCGCCGCGCCCGCCAATTCGCCGTATGCGCAGATGCAGGAAGTCGACCTGCGGGCATGCGCCAACGAGAAGTTCGTGTGCCTGAAGGATGGCTTCGTCACCTTCACCGGCTTTCAGGAAGCGTTTCGCATCGCCGGCTTCACGCCCAGCATCGTCACCCGCGTGGGCGACATCTTTTCGCTGATGAACCTGGTGGGGGCGGGGATCGGCTACACGCTGCTGCCGGGGCGGGTGCGGCATGCCTTCGGCGACAAGGTGCAGCTGATTCCGCTAAAGGGCGAGTACCCGATCCGCCAGACCATCGGCCTGAACTTCCTGCGCGTGCGCGAGCGCGATCCCAATCTGCTGGCGCTGGCGGCGGTGTGCCGGATGCTCAAGCACCGGCCGGCTTGACGCGGCAATCCGACAAATCTGTTTTGTATGCGCTTGCAGTCATGAAGGTCATGAACTAGAATATTTTCATGACCAGCGATCGTTTCCAGAAACAACATGGCTTGTTTGGCAGCTTCCGGCGCAAGACGGATGCAGGGCCGGCACTGCTCTCGGACGAGATGGCGGCGAGATCGAAATCGAAAATTCGCATCTCTCACCACAATACAGTCCTCAAGAACGTCCTGCGCCATGGATTTGCACGTGCAGACGATCCTCTAGCGTTCGAAGCGGCAGTACGGGTCATCGTCGAACGCACGGTTGCCGACGTCGTCAAAGTGCTTTGGGAAAGTGAGCCGGAAGCTGCATCCGTGCCTGCCAAACCGGTCGGCGATGCGCTCGCCGCCGCGCGTTCGCGTGGCGCCGCCATCATGAAAGCGCATTTGCTGCGACCGGAAAATCTCAGCCTGGACGCGGCGGCGGCGTACGCCGGCCGCTCTGCCCGACACATCAATCAATTGCGGCAGAAAGGCGAACTTTATGCCCTTGCGCCGCATGGCAGTTCTCGCGGTTTCCGCTATCCGCAATGGCAATTCGATGCCGATGCCGAGCGGCGCCGGCAAGTGGTGAAGACGCTGGCCGACAAGGATATCGACGGCTGGACACTGCACGAATTCTTGACCAGGCCCAACGATGCACTCGGCATGGCGCCGCAGCAGGCGATCAGCGATCCAGCAGTGCCGCTGGAGGCGATCCTGCAAGCGGTGCAACGCAGATTCGGCGGGGGCGACCAGGGCGCATCATGAGCGATCCCGGCGCCGCAGTGCCTGTCACCGCTCGGGCGCCGCTGCCGCCGCCGGACATTCACGGGCGCCGCATTCCGGTTCACGCACTGGACTTCGCCACGACCCGGGTGATGCGCATCCACCGGGCCATGTACTCGCCGATTTTCTATAATCGGCGCTCCGCCAGCAAGGATGTGTACAGGTTCGATGCGCCGGACGACGAGTATGGCGTGCTGTACGCATCCGAGTCGTTCTCGGCGTGCATGGCCGAGACCGTTATCCGCGACCGCTTCCAGCACCAGAGCGCTCCGATCCTCCTCTCCGAGTCCATGCTGGGTGAGCGCAGCCTGTCGTTGCTGTCTCCGGTGTCCGGGACGATCCTGCGGCTGGCCGATCTGACCCAGCCCTTGTTCACATTGGGGTTCACGGCCCAGATCCTGTCCGACCCGGATTACACGGCGCCGAATGCCTGGAGCATGGCGATCTTCGGACACCCTCAACAGCTCGATGGAATCTATTTCAGGTCGCGCTACGCCAACGCGCCGTCCATCGCGATCTTCGACCGCTGCCAGCTGCGCCAGCTTGGGCCGGCGATCCCCTTGCCGGCGTTCCCCGAGTTGGGGCCGTTCCTCGACGCATACGAGATCGGCCTTTCCCCTTGAGAGCGATTCTTGGCCCGATAGTTCCGCTGACAGTAAACGTCAGCGCAAGAACGTAATTGATCTCCGCCGGATTCGGGGCTACCTTAACGTCACAAAATAGCATAACAAAAGAGCATGCCCGGGCCTGCCAGCGCTGGCCGCAACGGCAGTGGTGCACGGCACCGGACATGCATTTGGAGACGTATCACCAGCGGTGTCCATCAGCCCACAGAGGCAGCGGCGCCGCGCGTTGAAGGAGTTCCGCCGTGTCTTCTCATGTGATTTCGATTTGCGTGCTGGCGCTGATGTTCGTGGTGGCCACCGCCCTGCCCATCAATATGGGCGTGATTGCCTTCGTCGGCGCCTTCCTGGTCGGCACCCTGGTCGCCGCGATGCCGGCCAAGGCCATCATGGCCGGCTTCCCTGCCGAACTGTTCCTGACCCTGGTCGGCATTACCTTCCTGTTCGCCCAGGCCCAGAACAACGGCACCATCGACTGGCTGGTGCGCCTCGCCGTGCGCGCGGTAGGCGGGCGCATCGCCGCCATTCCATGGGTGATGTTCTTCATCACGGCGCTGCTGACCTCGGTCGGCGCGGTGAGTCCGGCGGCGGTGGCGATCATTGCCCCGATCGCGCTCGGCTTCGCCGCCAAGTACAACATCAACCCCTTGATGATGGGCCTGATGGTGATCCACGGCGCCCAGGGCGGCGGCTTCTCGCCGATCAGCATCTATGGCGGCATCACCAACAAGGTGGTGCAGGAGGCCGGACTGCCGATCTCCGAACTGACCACCGCGTTCACCAGCCTGGGTGTCAACTTCGCGGTCTCGCTGCTGCTGTTCTTCGTGTTCGGCGGCGCCAAGCTGATGCGTCAGCAGGTGCCGAAGTCGAAGAGCGCGGGCGGCCTGCCGATCTCGCCGTTCGGCCCGCCGGTGGCGGTGGCGGCGCAGGGGCCGCAGATCTACGGCGACGCCGAGAACGAATCGGGCAGCGAAGAACGCCTGACGGCGCAGCGCTCGAGCGCGGCGGTGGGCGCGATCGGCGGCACGGCGGGGGTGGGTGGCGCAGGCGCGGTTGCCGGCGCCCGCGACGAGGTGCACGAAGGCCCGACCATCCACCAGATCGTCACCGTGGTCGGCCTGATCACGCTGGCCGTGCTGACCCTGATGTACAAGCTCGACCTGGGCTTCGTGGCGATCTCGATCGGCTTCATCATTTCGCTGCTGCAGCCGCAGGTGCAGAAACGCGCCATCGGCCAGGTGTCGTGGCCCGAGATCATGCTGATCGTCGGCGTCAGCACCTATGTCGGCGTGATGCAGAAGATGGGCACCATTACCTGGGTCGGCGACAGCGTCGCCGGCATGACCTCGCCCCTGATCGTGGCTTTGCTGCTGCTGTTCGTCGGCGCCATCGTGTCGGCCTTCGCTTCGTCCACCGCGGTGCTCGGTTCCTTGATCCCGCTGGCGGTGCCGTTCCTGTCGGCCGGCACCGGCGTCGATCCGATCGGCTTCATCGCGGCGATGGCGGTGGCCTCGACCATCGTCGACGTCAGCCCGTTCTCGACCAACGGCGCCCTGGTGCTGGCCAGCGCCCAGCACGTCGATCGCGACGTGTTCCTGCGCCAGTTGATGATTTATGGCGGCATCGTCACCCTGGTTGCGCCGGTGGTGGTGTGGCTGCTGTTCGTGGTGCTCTGACGCGCATCGCGTCGGGCACGTAACCTTGGGGAATCGTATGACAGGAGAAGGACGCTGGACGGTCCAGCAAAGTAATCGCAGCGCCCGCCTTGACCGCGCCGCCAGCGCGTTGGGCGGGGCGCTGAACGGCAAGGTGGTCGACGCCGCACGCATCGTCGACCTGCTGCACGCGGTGCTCGAGCCGGGCGACCGCGTGTGCCTGGAAGGGAACAACCAGAAGCAGGCCGACTTCCTGGGCAAGGCGCTCACGCGGCTCGACCCGCAGCGCGTCAACAACCTGCACATGTTGCTGTCGGTGCTGTCGCTGCCCGAGCACCTGGACGTGTTCGACAAGGGTATCGCCGGGCGGCTCGACTTTTCGTTTTCCGGGCCGCAGGCGGGGCGCCTGGCCAAGCTGGCCCAGACCGGCAAGCTGAACATCGGCGCGATCCACACTTACCTGGAACTGTTCGCGCGCTATTTCATCGACCTGACCCCGCGCGTGGCGCTGGTGGCGGCCGAGATGGCCGACCGCGAGGGCAATCTGTACACCGGTCCGAATACCGAGGACACGCCGGCCATCGCCGAAGCCACCGCGTTCAAAAGCGGGATCGTGATCGCTCAGGTGAACAGAATAGTCGACAAGCTGCCGCGGGTCGACATCCCGGGCGACTGGGTCGGCTATGTGGTGCAGTCGCCGACGCCGTACTACATCGAGCCGCTGTTCACGCGCGACCCGGCCCAGATCTCCGAGATCCAGGTCTTGATGGCGATGATGGCGATCAAGGGCATCTATGCCGAATACCAGATCGAACGGCTGAATCACGGCATCGGCTTCGATACCGCCGCCATCGAGCTGTTGTTGCCGACCTATGCGGCCGAGCTCGGTCTAAAGGGCAAGATTGCGCGTCACTGGGCGCTCAATCCGCACCCGGCGCTGATCCCGGCGATCGAGGCCGGCTTCGTCGAATCGGTGCACTCGTTCGGCTCCGAGCTGGGGATGGAAAACTACATCCGCGCGCGGCCCGACGTGTTCTTCGTCGGTCCCGACGGCTCGATGCGCAGCAACCGCGCCTTTTCCCAGGCCGCAGGCCACTATGCCTGCGACATGTTCATCGGCTCGACGCTGCAGATCGACCTGCACGGCAATTCGTCCACGGCGACGCTGGGACGCATCGCCGGTTTCGGCGGCGCGCCGAACATGGGGGCCGACGCGCGCGGCCGCCGCCATCCGAGCGCGGCCTGGCTGAAAGCCGGGCAGCAGGCGCGGGAGGGCCGCAACACCATCCCGCGCGGCCAGAAGCTGGTGGTGCAGATGGTCGAGACCTTCCGCGAGCACATGGCGCCGGCCTTCGTCGAGCGGCTGGACGCCTGGCAGCTGGCCGAGCAGGCCGGCATGGCGATCCCGCCTGTGATGATCTACGGCGACGACGTGACCCACATCCTCACGGAGGAGGGCATCGCCAATCTGCTGCTGTGCCGCAGCGACGAAGAGCGTGAACAGGCGATCCGCGGCGTGGCCGGCTACACCCCGGTGGGGATGGGCCGCGACAAGCGCATGGTGGAGAACCTGCGCGACCGCGGCATCATCCGCCGCCCGGAAGACCTCGGCATCGACAAGCGCATGGCCACGCGCGACCTGCTGGCTGCCAGGAACATGAAGGGCCTGGTGCGCGCCTCCGGCGGCCTGTATGACCCGCCGAAGCGCTTCAGGAACTGGTAAGTAACATCAAAGGATTCACATGGAAACGCTGCAATTCAGATTCGGGCAGGGCAGTCGTCCGCTGGCGGGCAACGCCCAGCTGGTGGGCGTGGTCGGTTCTGGCAACCTTGAAGTATTGATCGAAGCCGTGCCCCTGGACGGGGCCTGCGAGATCGAGGTCCACACCGCCGCGGTCGGCTTTGGCGCCACCTGGGGCGCGGTGATGGAAGACTTTCATGCGCGCTGGAGCCTGGCCGACGCCCGCATCAGCATCAACGACAACGGCGCCACGCCGGCGGTGGTCAGCCTGCGCCTGGACCAGGCGGTCGAATCGCTGATCTCACCCGCCGCGCCATCGACCGGAGGCACGCCATGAGCAGCTACCTGGAACTGACCGCGCGCCAGCGCATCCCGGCCATGTTCGATGCCGGCAGCTTCGAGGAATTCCTGCCGCCCTCGGCGCGCGTGGCCAGCCCGCACCTGGCCGAGCTCGACTCGCCGGTCTCGTTCGACGACGGCGTGGTGGTGGGGCGCGGCCTGCTTGGCGGCCACACCGTGTTCGGTGCGGCGCAGGAAGGCGCCTTCATGGGCGGCGCCGTGGGCGAGGTCCACGGCGCCAAGCTGGCCGGCATGCTGCGCCGCGCAATCGACGAACGCGCGCACGCGGTGCTGTTGCTGCTCGAATCGGGCGGGGTGCGCCTGCACGAAGCCAACGCCGGCCTGATCGCCGTATCCGAGGTGATGCGCGCCATGCTCGACGTGCGCGCCGCCGGCATTCCGGTCGTTGCGGTGGTGGGCGGGGCCAACGGCTGCTTCGGCGGCATGGGCATCGCGGCGCGCTGCGCCAACACGGTCATCATGTCCGAGGAAGGGCGGCTGGCCATGTCTGGCCCGGAAGTGATCGAGACCGCCAACGGCGTCGAAGAATTCGACTCGCGCGACCGCGCCCTGGTGTGGCGCACCACCGGCGGCAAGCACCGCTACCTGATGGGCGACTGCCAGCTGCTGGTGGCGGACGACACCGCGGCGTTTCGCGCCGCCGCGCTGGACGCGATCGCCGACCTGGTGCAAGGCGAAGTAGGGCTGACCCTGGAAGGCTTGCTGGCCGAGCAGGACATGCTGGCGCGGCGCCTGCAGGACGCCGACGGCGCGAGCGAACCGATGGAACTCTGGCGCCGGCTCGGCGTGTCCGATCCGGCCGGCGTGCCGATGCTCGAGGCCGACGCCTTCCTGGCGCTGGCGGCCCGGCACCGCGCCGGCCTGCAACCGGCTGCATCCGGCACGGGAGAACGATAATGGATTGGCAGACATTGGCAACACAGCTGTTCCCGGGCGGGCACGACATCGTCGAGCGCGACAACTTCTTGTCCGGCAGCGCCCAGGTCGACGGCAAGCGGGTCGCCGTGATCGGCACCACCGGCCACGTGCCGATCGGGATCGAGATCGCGCTGGCCCAGGCCACGGCGATTTTGAAAACCGTGCAGGAGCATCCGGGCCGGCCGATCCTGATCCTGGTCGACACGCAAGGCCAGCGCCTGCGCCACCGCGACGAGATGTTGGGCATCAACAGCTACATGGCGCACCTCGGCAAATGCGTCGACCTGGCGCGGCGCAAGGGCCATACCGTGATCGGGCTGGTGTACGACCAGGCATTGTCGGGCGGCTTCATCACCAGCGGCCTGATCGCCAGCGCCTGTTACGCGCTGCCGCAGGCGACCATCCGTGTGATGGGCTTGCCGGCGATGGCGCGTATCACCAAGGTGCCCGAGGAACGCCTGACCGAGCTGGCGCGCGACAATCCGGTCTTTGCGCCGGGGCCGGAAAACTACTTGCGCATGGGCGGGCTGCATGGCATCTGGGAGCAGAATCTGGCCCAGGAACTGGCGCAGGCGCTGGCCGAGTGCAGCCCGGAAGACCGGCGCATGGCGCTGGGCCGCGAGCGCGGCGGACGCATGCTGGCGCAGCCGGTCGCGGACGCGGTCAGGGCGGGCGGCGATGTTCGCGCGGCATGACCTGGTCTGGCTGACGCGGCGCGGCTGGCAGCGCGTGCGCGCCAACGCGCCGCTGGAAGCGATTCAAGCGCTCGACGGCTGGCGCGACGGCGGCTGGCCGGCCGTGGTACGGCGCGCCGAGGCCGACCTGGCGCCGGGCGAAGTGGCGATCGGCTTCGCACTGCCGCCGCGCGTGGAAGATGGCGGCAAGCTGCGGGTCGGCTGCCGTGTCGAGCTGGCCGACGTCCAGCGCCGCACCCGCGCCTTGCCGCTGGTCGGCGCGCTCGACGCCGTGCCGGATGCCTGGCGCGACGGCCTGGCCGAGTTCGAACGGCAGGCGGCCGACGCCGGCCTGGGCCTGGCGGTGTACGGATCGGTCGCGCTGCAAGCATTGACCGGCCTGCATTACGTGACCGCGACGTCCGACATCGACCTGCTGCTGCGGCCATTGAGCCGCAAGCAGCTGATGGCCGGACTCGACCTGCTCGCGGCGCATGCGACCACGCTGCCGCTCGACGGCGAGGTGGTGTTCCCGGACGGTCGCGCGGTGGCGTGGAAGGAGCTGCGCGCCGCCTTCGACAGCGCGCCGGGAGCGCGCGTGCTGGCCAAGGGGCTGGAACGGGTGGCGCTGGTGCCGCCCGAAGAATTGATGGCGACGCTGGAGGAACAACGATGGTTGAATTGAGCGGACTGGGATTGGCCGCATCGAAGGACGCGGGCACGGGCATTGCAGGCATCCGTGACGAGGGGGGCAAGGCGTTCAGCCGCCAACTGGCGCGCCTGGCGGTACGCAGCCTGTACGCAGAACTGGTCCTGTACCCCAAGCCTGGCCTGGTCTCGCTGATCGACAACGGCAGCCACGACGACATGGACGCCGCCACCTTCATGCGCAGCATGTTCGCGCTGCGCCGCTACTTCGCGCAAATCGCGCACGCCGGCATGGTTGATGCGCCGTTCCACGAACTCAAGCGACTCGGCATCGAGGCCGAACGCCGCATGCTGCGCGCCACCGGCGGCATCAACACCCATCGCGGCGCCATCTTCTGCCTCGGCCTGCTGTGCGCGGCGATCGGCCGCTGCCAGGCGCAGGGATTGGCGCTGCGCGCGGAGACGATCCAGTCGACGCTGGTCGAGCGCTGGGGCCGGGAACTCGCCGGACACAGCTGCGACGCGGGAAGCCGCTCGCACGGCGCCGCGGCCTTGCTGCGCTACGCCGCCAGCGGCGCGCGCGAGGAGGGCGCACGCGGCTTCCCGTCGGTGTTCGCGGTCGGCCTGCCGGCGCTGCGCCGCACGCTGGCGGCGGGACGCGGCATGCGCCTGGCGCGGGTCGATGCGCTGTTCGTGCTGATGGCCCACATCAGCGACACCAACGTCTACCACCGTGGCGGCGTCGAAGGCGCGTTGACGGTGCGACGCCAGGCGCGTGCCTTCGTTGCGCGTGGCGGCACCAACGTTCCCGACTGGGAAGCGCGCGCACTGGCCAGCCACCGCGATTTCGTCGCCGCGCGCCTGTCGCCGGGTGGCGCCGCCGACCTGCTGGGCGCGGTCTGCCTGCTGCACGCCGTGTGCGAGGCCCTGCACTAGCATGGCGGGCCGGCTCGTCATCCTGTGCCCCGGCCAGGGCGCGCAGCACGGCGCCATGTTCGACATGGCGCGCACCGACCCGGGCGCGCGCCAATTGTTGGACGCGTGGTTCGCCGACGACGAGCTGGCCGGGACGCTGGCGGCCACGCTCGACGACGCGGCGCGCTTCAGCAACCGTGTCGCCCAGCCCTCGATCGTGGCGGCGACGCTGGCGATGTGGGCCGCGCTCGGCCCCGGCCTGCCGACGCCGGCGCTGGTGGCCGGCTACAGCATTGGCGAGCTGAGCGCCTATGGTGTCGCCGGCGCCCTCGATCCTGTGGATGCGGTCAAGCTGGCGCTGCAACGTGCCCAGCTGATGGACGCTTGCCTCGCGGACGGCGCGCCGCAGGCGATGGTGGCGCTGTCGGGCTTGCCGATGGCGCAGCTCGATGCGCTGTTGGCGCAGGCCGGCTTCTACCCCGCGATCGTATCCGGCGACGACGCCCTGGTCGCCGGCGGCCCGGCAGCCGGGCGCGAACAGCTGGTCGAGGCTGCGCTGGCCGCCAGGGCCAAGCCAACCATCCTGCCGGTCGCCGTGGCCTCGCATACGCCGCTATTGCAGGGCGCGGTCGCGCCGTTCAGCGCGTTGCTGCGTGAGGCGCGCTGGAATGTGCCGGCGTTCCCGGTGCTGTCCGGCATCTCGGCCGAACCGGTGCACGATGCAGAGAAGGCAATCGAACAACTACCGCGCCAGATTGCAGAACCGATCCTGTGGCGTGAGTGCATGGACGCGCTCGCCGAAGGCGGCGCCACGGTTGCGCTCGAACTCGGCCCGGGAGCGGCGCTGTCGCGCATGTTGCAGACGCGCCACCCGGAGATCGCTTGCCGTTCGGTGTCCGAATTCCGCTCCCTCGACGGCGTCCGCTCCTGGCTTGATCGAAATCTGGATTAGCATTCACAGTCGTGATGTCTGATATTGCTACTCAGAATTGGAAGTTCTTCTGAGTCGCCTATATAACGGTGGTATCGCAATCGTTATCGGGCGTTGCCGTCGACCGGCAATGCAATGAAGGAGTCACACCATGAAAAAAATCCTGAGCGCCGCAACCCGCGCCCTGGTGGCTGCCGCCGGCGGCCGCGCCAAGAATGTCATGCGCAAGCAAGCCGACGTCGCCAAGCCGCACAAGGAAGAATACCGCGCCAACGCCGGCGGCTGGAACTGAGCCAGGCGTGATCGCATCTGCCGGCGCCTGACAAGGCGTCACACAATGAAAACCGGGTCCGCAAAGGCCCGGTTTTTTTACGCCCGCGGCCCGCGGCTTAAGCGACCGGGTTGCGGAACGGGGTGCGCTCGTTCAGTTCGTCCAGGTAGTCGTCGATCCCGCCGGCTTCGCGCGCCAGGAAGTTTTCCACCGCATCCGCGAAGGCCGGATGCCCGAGCCAGTGCGCCGACCAGGTGCGGGTCGGCAGGAAGCCGCGCGCCATCTTGTGCTCGCCCTGGGCGCCGCCCTCGAAGGTGGCGATGTTCTGCTCGATACAGAATTCCAGCGGCTGGTAATACGCCACCTCGAAATGCAGGCAGGGCACGTGTTCCAGCGCGCCCCAGTAGCGGCCGTACAGCGTGTCGGCGTCGTGGATCACCAGCGAGGCCGCGATCGGCCGGCCTTCGCGTTCGGCGATCACGAGCAGGATATTTTCCGGCATCGCTTCGCCGATGCGCAGGAAGAAGTCCAGGTTCAGGTAAGGCGTCGAATGGTGCTCGCGGTAGGTGTTGCGGTAGCAGCGGTTGAACAGCACCCAGTCCTCGCGCGTGGCATCGACTGCGCGCACCCGGCGCAGCGTGACACCGGCCTCCTTCACCTTGCGCCGCTCGGCGCGGATGTTCTTGCGCTTCTTCTGCTCGAGCGTGGCCAGGAACGCGTCGAACGACGCGTAGCCCGCGTTCAGCCAGTGGAACTGCACGCCCGAACGCAGCAAAAAGCCGGCATCGCGCAGCGCCATGGCTTCGTCTTCGGGCGGGAACAGGACATGGGTCGAGGACACCTCGGTCGCGCGCTGGGTTGCCGCCAGCACGTCGATCAGGGCCGTGCGCGCCTGCCCGTCGCGCGCCAGCAGGCGCCCACCCGCCACCGGCGTGAACGGAATGGCGGAGAGCAGCTTCGGATAGTAGTCCAGGCCGTTGCGCGCATAGGCGTCGGCCCAGGCCCAGTCGAACACGTATTCGCCGTACGAGTGGCCCTTGACGTACAGGGGCAGGGCGGCGGCCAGGCTGTCGTCGAACTCGTCGAACAGCACCAGGTATTGCGGCTGCCAGCCAGTGTCGGGCGCGGCGCTGCCCGATTCGTGCAGCGCGTGCAGGAAGGCGTAGGAGAGAAACGGGGTCGGATGCGACTGCTGTTTGAGGAGCGCGTCCCAGCGCTGCTGGCCGATTTCCGACAGGGTCGAAACGATATGCGTGCGATAATTCAAAATGTCTTCCATCTAAGATGATGCGAGTGGCAGGCAAAGCGGCCCCATGATGGCATGCGCCGGCGCTGCGCGCTCCGGGTTACCCTGCGCCTGTCACAACGCGAAAGAACAAGCCATGAATAGCCAGAGCCGATTCCACAATCTCTATGCGCACCATTTCGCGCGCGTCGCCGTGGCGATCCCGCGCGTGCGCATTGCCGACCCGGCCTTCAACGTCGAGCAGACCATCGTCCTGGCGCGCCAGGCCGCCAATCAAGGCGCGGCGCTGGTCGCGTTTCCGGAACTGGGCCTGTCGGCCTATACCTGCGACGACCTGTTCCACCAGAACGCGCTGCTGGGCGCCTGCCTCGACGGCCTGCAGGCGATCGTCGCCGAATCGCGCGCGCTGCCGCTGGCCATGATCGTCGGCATGCCGCTGCGGGTCAACCACATGCTGTTCAACTGCGCGGTCGTGATCGCGAACGGCCAGGTGCTCGGCGTGGTGCCCAAGAGCTTCCTGCCCAATTATGGCGAGTTTTACGAATCCCGGCAGTTTACGCCCGCCGACTGTGCGGCGGTCGAGCACATCGACCTGTTCGGCGAGGTGGTGCCGTTCGGCCCCAACCTGCTGTTCGAGGTCGCCAACCTGCCGCTGCTGCGCTTTCACGTCGAGATCTGCGAAGACGTGTGGGTGCCGGTGCCGCCGTCCTCGTTCGCGGCGCTGGCCGGCGCCACGGTGCTGGTCAACCTGTCGGCCTCGAACATCGTGGTGGGCAAGAGCAGCTACCGGCACCAGTTGGTCAGCCAGCAGTCGGCGCGCTGCATCGCAGCCTACCTGTACACCTCGGCCGGCGGCGGCGAATCGACCACCGACATGGCCTGGGACGGCCAGTCGCTGATCTACGAAAAGGGCGAGCTGCTGGCCGAGTCCGAGCGCTTCAGCGACGACTCGCACATCATCTATGCCGACGTCGACCTCGAGCGCCTGTCCACCGAGCGCATGAAGGCGACCACCTTCGCCCAGTCGGCGCGGCGCCATGCCGGCGAGGTGGCGAGCTTCCGCACCGTCAAGCTCGCGCTCAATCTGCCGCTGGAACAGACGCTGCCCTTGAGCCGCAACATCGAGCGCTTCCCCTACGTGCCGGCCGACCGCGCGCGGCGCGACGAGCGCTGCACCGAGGTATACAGCATCCAGGTCCAGGCCCTGATCCAGCGCCTGGCCTCCAGCGGCATCCAGAAGGTGGTGATCGGCGTTTCGGGCGGCCTCGATTCGACCCACGCGCTGCTGGTGTGCGCGAAAGCGATGGATCGCCTCGGCCTGCCGCGCACCAACATCCTGGCCTACACCATGCCGGGCTTCGCCACCAGCGAACGCACGCTGCGCCAGGCGCGCGAACTGATGGCGGCGGTCGGCTGCAGCGCCCAGGAAATCGACATCCGTCCGAGCTGCATCCAGATGCTGAAAGACCTGGGCCACCCCTACAGCGAGGGCAAGCTTGATTACGACATCACGTTCGAGAACGTGCAGGCCGGCGAGCGCACCAACCACCTGTTCCGCCTCGCGAACTTCCACAACGGGATCGTGATCGGCACCGGCGACCTGTCCGAGCTGGCGCTGGGCTGGTGCACCTATGGCGTGGGCGATCACATGTCGCATTACAACGTCAACGCCAGCGTGCCCAAGACCCTGATCTCCTACCTGGTGCGCTGGGTCGCCGACACCGGCCTGGTGGGCGGCGGCGGCAAGGAAGTGCTGCTCAATATCCTCGACACCGAGATCAGCCCCGAGCTGGTGCCGGGCGGAGACAACGACGACAAGCCCGCGCAAAGCACGCAGGACAAGATCGGCCCATACGAGCTGCAGGACTTCAACCTGTTCTACACGCTGCGCTATGGCTTCAAGCCGAGCAAGGTCGCCTTCCTGGCGTATTCGGCCTGGCACGACGTCGCAGCCGGCCGCTGGCCGGACGAGCAGGGACCGCGCAACGGCTACGACCTGGGTCCCATCAAGCGGGTCTTAGCGATCTTCCTGTTCCGCTTCTTCAAGACCAGCCAGTTCAAGCGCAGCTGCGTGCCCAACGGACCGAAGGTCGGCAACGGCGGTTCGCTGTCGCCGCGCGGCGACTGGCGCGCACCGTCGGATTCCGAAGCCACTGTCTGGCTCGACGACCTGGCCAACATCCCCGATTAATCAGCATCATCGCATCAGAGAGGACCACACCATGAAACAGATTACCTGCGTGATCAAACCGTTCAAGCTCGACGAAGTGCGCGAAGCGCTGGCCGAGGTGAACGTGACCGGCCTGACGGTCACCGAAGTGAAGGGCTTCGGCCGCCAGAAGGGCCACACCGAGCTGTATCGCGGCGCCGAGTACGTGGTCGACTTCCTGCCGAAGGTGAAGATCGAGGTGGTGGTGGACGATCCCATGGCCGAGTCGGTGGTCGACGCCATCATCAAGGCCGCGCGCACCGGAAAGATCGGCGACGGCAAGATCTTCGTGCAGAACGTCGAGCAGGTGATCCGCATCCGCACCGGCGAAACCGGCGCCGACGCGGTTTAACGACCGGAGGGTGGACGGCTTCGCCGTCCACGCGTTCAACCTGCCATTACGCTGACGATCAACGCGCTCACCGCCCCATCCGCATATCGAACTTCCACGCAAACAGCCGCAGCCCGCTGATGAACAGCGCGCTCGACCACAGCGCAAAGTCGTACGACACCCCGTACTTGCCCATGATGAGGAACAGCCAGTTGCCGATGAAGGCGCAGATCGCGTATGGTTTGCCGTCCCGGAACACCATCGGTACTTCGTTGCAGACGATGTCGCGCAGCACGCCGCCGAAGATCCCGGTGATCACGCCCATCATCGAGGCGATGAAGATCGGCATTTCGGCGTTCAATGCGGCCGAGGTGCCGGCGATCGAGAACAGGCCCAGGCCCACCGCGTCGGCGATCACGATCAGGCGTTCGGAGACGATCTGACGCAGCGTGCGGATCAGCGGCGAGGCGACCAGCGCCAGCACGAAGATCGCGATCGCGTATTCCTGGTGCGTGACCCAGAACAGGGGCCGCTTGTCGAGCAGGATGTCGCGCAGGGTGCCGCCGCCGAAGGCGGTGATGAAGGCGACGGTGAACACGCCGACCAGGTCCATGCGCTTGCGCCGCGCCTCGATGAAGCCGGAGAAGGCCCCGACCATGATCGCCATGATTTCGATAAACTTAATGAGGGTCATGCAGCAGCGGAAAGCGGATGGTGTTGTTAGACTACCATGCGCCCCGAACTTCACGTAAGCGAAATGTAGCGCGGACCGACGCCCACCCGGCGTCGTCCCCGCGCCGACCCCGGAAAGACCAGAATACGATGCCGTTTTACCTCCGCCTGTGCGCCGCGCCTGCCCGTGCGCTGCGCGCCGTGCCAGCCATCCTCGTTGCCGCCGCCGGCATGCTGTCGTGTGCCATACCGGCATCCGCCGACCCGTTTTCCGCCGCGCCGGACAGCGAGCTGCCCAAGGTGCGCTTCACCCACCTCGACTGGGAGCTGGCCTGCGACAACACCCGCACCTGCCGCGCCGCTGGCTACCAGCTCGACGACAGCGACAATCCGCCCGTGAGCGTGCTCCTGCAGCGCAAGGCCGGGCCGGGCGAGCCGATCGTGGCCGAGCTGCGCCTGGGCGACGCCGACGACACCGCGCTGCAGCCGCCGCTGCTGGCGATGCGCATCGACGGCCGTTCGCTCGGCACCGTCGTCATGGAGCGCACCGAGCCGTCGTCGACGCTGTCGCGCACGCAAGCGGCCGCGCTGGTGAAGGCGGTCGTTGGCAGCGCCAAGGTGACCTGGCAGGGCGCCGGCCAGACCTGGACCCTGTCCAGCCGCGGCGCGGCGGCGGTGTTGCTCAAGATGGACGAATTCCAGGGCCGCCTGGGCACGCGCGGCGCGGCGATCCGCAAAGGGACCAGGCCGGACGACGAGGTGCTGCCGCCCTTGCCGGCGCTGGCCGTGAAGCCGGCGCGCGTGCCGCACGGCGAAGTGCGTCCGCTCGGACGCGACGCCGAACGGCGCCTGCTGTCCGTGCTGCGCAAGACCGCCGGCAGCGAGGACTGCGCCGACCTGGCGCAAATCGCGAGCGGCGAGAACGCGTTCTTCTTCGCGCCGCTGGCGCGCGACAAAATGCTGGTCGGCGCGCGCTGCTGGCGCGGCGCCTACAACGAAGGCTACGGCTACTGGGTGGTGAGCAGCAGCGCGCCGTTCGCGGCGGCGCTGGTGACGCTGCTCGGGAGTGATTATGAAAATGGCGTGATCCAGGCTACGCACCGCGGGCGCGGCATCGGCGACTGCTATGCCAGCGACACCTGGGTGTGGGACGGCAAGCGCTTCGTGCATGCCGAGTCGCTCACGACCGGCATGTGCCGTGGTATCACGGCGGGTGGGGCGTGGGTGTTGCCGACGATTGTCAGCAGTGTGAAGAGGTAGGGTGGACGGCGGAGCCGTCCACCCTACGTGTACCGAATCAGATTGCCGCTGCCGGCATTCACGCCAGCGGCAAGCGCACCTCGAAGATCACCCGCTCGTCCTCATGCCGATAGCGGATCTCGCCGCGGTGCTCGCGCACGATCTGCTGCGCGATGTAGAGGCCCAGGCCCATGCCGGTGCGGTTACGCGGGTTGTTGAGCGAGGTGCGCTTGAACGGATTGAACAGCGTCGCCGCCACCTCGGGCGGGATCGGCTTTCCCACGTTCGACACCTCGATCGACGCCTGGCCATCGCGCAGCGACAGGCATACGCCGATCGGTTTGCCCGGCTCGCCGTGGTGGCGCGCGTTGCTCAGCAGGTTGGACAGCACCTGCGCCAGGCGCGAGCTGTCGGCGTTCACCGTGGCCGGTTCGTCGCAATGGAGCTCGAACGCGATCGACGGATAGGCCATGCGCGCTTCGTCCAGCAGGTCTTCGACCAGCGCCGACAGTTCCACCGGTTCGGGCGCCACGCCCAGCCCCATGCCGCGGTCGATGCGGCTCATGTCGAGCACCTGGCCGATCATGCGCTGCATGCGGTTGGTGGAGGACTGGATGCGCTTGCCCAGCGTCGGCTGGTTGCCGCCGCCGGCGCCGCCGGTGCGTTCCAGCACCATGCCGGCCATATTGATCGAGTGCAGCGGGTCGCGCAGGTCGTGGCCCAGCATCGCCAGCAGCTGGGCGCGGGTGGCCTCGGTCTGGGCCCGGTGCGAGCTGATTGCGCGCACCAGCTCGGCCAGCGTCAGGCGCGCATTGGCCAGCACCGCCGGTTCCCACGGATGGGCGCTGCCGCGCACCGTCTCGTACCAGGCGTCGAACGAGCCGCGCGGGGTCAGGCGCTCGCCCAGCGGACCGGCGGCGATCTTTCCGGGACGGCCACCCCAGGTTACCTGCTCGATCTGCTCGACGCGCAGCAGCACGCACCAGCCGTGCGACAGCGGGTCGAACGGCAGGGCCAGCAGGCCGACCCACTTGCCGAGCAGCGGCTGCACGTCCTGGGGCCAGTCGGCCGCCATCTCGCGCACCACCAGGTCGTGATGCTGTTCGGGGAGCGAGGCGACGATGGCCTCGGCCAGGCCTTCCGGCAGTTCCTTGGGCGCGCCGCCCAGGCCCAGACAGTAGGCGACGGTCTTGCCGTGCTGGCTGGCCAGCAGCGCCTGGGCGCCGGATGCGCTCATCAAGGCGCGCGCGTGCACGCCCAGCGCGTCGAGCGGATCGTCGTCCAGCAGCAGCGACTCGACCAGCGCGGTGCGCACCCGCGCCGACTGCTCGATCAGTTCGGCGTCCTGACGCGCCTCGATGCTGTGGATGGTCGAGGCCATCACCTGGGCCAGCACGTCGGCCGCCATCCGGATCGCGTACGGCACCGGCTTGGGCGACATGTGGTGGCAGGCGATCAGGCCCCACAGGCGGCCGTTGATCACGATCGACACGCTCATCGAGGCGTGCACGCCCATGTTCTTCAGGTATTCGACGTGGATCGGCGACACGCTGCGCAGCAGGGCGAAGCTCATGTCGAGCGGCGCCGCATTTTGCTCGCCCAGCAGCGGCACGGCATCGTAGTCCATGTCGACGATCATGCGCAGCGTGTTCAGGATGTACAGGCGGCGCGCCTGGGCCGGGATGTCGCCGGCGGGATAGCGCTGGCCGAGGTAGGGCACCAGGTCTTCCTGCCTGCTTTCGGCCACCACGTCGCCGCTGTCGTCGGGGCGGAAGCGGTAGGCCATGACGCGGTCGAAACCGGTGAACTCGCGCACCTGCTGCACCGCGGCGCCCAGCAGGCCGTCGATGGTCTTCTGGCGGCGCAGGCGGTCGATCGAGCCGTGGGCGCGGATCGCGAACTGCGACACTTCGTCGGCCGGCACCATGCGCGTTTCGAATTCGGCGACGATGCGTCCGTACGAGCGGTGTGTTACGCAGTCGAACTCGGTGCCGCCGATGGTGGCCGCGCACACGCTGGGCGCCACGTCGTCGTCGTCGAGGCCGATGTAGTCGGCGATGAGCCCGCAGGCGCAGTCCGGCAGGCCGAGGCTGTCGTAGGCCAGGCCGAGTCGGGGCGCCAAGCCGAGCAGGGTTTGCGCATTTGCGCTCCAGCCGGCCAGCAGGCCGTCGAGACCGAAGAACAGCAAGGCGCCATGAGGCTGGATCGAACCGGGAATGTGGATTGGCTCATCGGCGCAGGACGCCAGGTCGACCCGGCGTCCATGCTCCATCGGCACTGCTTGCATCGCCTTCAATTAATACCACCCTTCATTCACTGGTCCCGGAACATCCGGCTTGTGGGAATTCTACAGTTAACTGACAAATTCCAAGGCAAATGCAACTTTGAAACGACTAATTGTCACACCCGTTAGACGTAATGTCTATTTCGGTGTGTGCTTACAGCAACAATTGACGTGGAGCAGTGCACTAAGCATAGAGATCGTGCAAGGCTGGCCGCAGCAGCGCCACCAGGGCGCCGGCGCCGCCGTCCGAGCGTCCGGCGGCGCAGAAGGCGATCACTTCGTTCTTCTGCACCAGCCAGCTGTGCACCACGCCGCGCAGCACTGGCTCGCCCTGGGGCGAACCGTAGCCGATGCCGTGGATGATGCGCACGCAGCGCACCCCGCGCCGGTTGGCGCGGTGCAGAAAATCGGTCAGGGCGTCGCGCGCGCCGTCGCGGGTCAGGCCGTGCAGGTCGAGTTCGTCCTGGATCGGCCAGTGGCGCTTGCGCAGTTTCTTGACGACGTCGGGGCCGACGCCGTCGCGGCTGTAGCTCAGGGCCGGGTCTTCGTCCAGCATCCCTTCGACGTCGAACAGGTCGGACAGCGATTCGCGCAGCACGGCGGCGGTTTCTTCCTCCGGGCTGAGCGCAGCCCGGGCGATGGCGGCGCGGTCCGGCGCTACATACACCGGGCGATGCACGTAGCGGTCCGATTCCGGCAGCTTGCGCACGCCTTCCATCGAGGTACGGAACTCGACCGCGCGTTCGCGCGCCAGGCGTTCGCGCTTTTCACGCTCGGCCTGCTCGATGGCGCGCACGCGCTGCTCTTCCTTGAGCCGGTCGCGCAAGCCCTTGAGGTCAGCGAAATCCTTCATGCCCGCCATCGTGTCGTTCCCTTTCGTGCCTTATTTTGGATCGTCTTCCAGTGCTTCCAGGTAGCGCTGGGCGTCGAGCGCGGCCATGCAGCCGGTGCCCGAGCTGGTGATCGCCTGGCGGTAGATGTGGTCCTGCACGTCGCCGGCGGCGAACACGCCCGGGATGTTGGTGGCAGTGGCCATGCCCTCAAGGCCGGAACGGGTCTTGATGTAGCCGCCGTTGTGCATGTCGAGCTGGCCTTCGAAGATGCCGGTGTTCGGCTTGTGGCCGATCGCCACGAACAGGCCGTGCACGCTCAGTTCCTTGGTCTCGCCGGTGACGCTTGATTTCAGACGCAGGGCGGTGACGCCGCTGGCGTCGCCCAGCACTTCGTCCAGGGTGTGGTTGGTTTCCAACACAATCTTGCCTTCGGCGACCTTGTGCATCATGCGGTCGACCAGGATCGGCTCGGCGCGGAACTTGTCGCGGCGGTGGATCACCGTCACCTTCGAGGCGATGCCGGCCAGGTACAGCGCTTCCTCGACCGCGGTATTGCCGCCGCCGATCACCGCCACTTCCTGGTTGCGGTAGAAGAAGCCGTCGCAGGTGGCGCAGGCCGACACGCCGCGGCCCATGAAGGCCTGTTCCGATTCCAGGCCCAGGTACTGGGCCGAGGCGCCGGTGGCGATGATCAGGGCGTCGCAGGTGTAGGTGTTGCTGTCGCCGACCAGACGAATCGGTTTTTCGTTCAGGTAGGTCGTATGGATATGATCAAAGACGATCTCGGTGTTGAAGCGCTCGGCATGCTGCAGCAGGCGCTGCATCAGTTCCGGACCTTGCACGCCCAGCGGGTCGCCCGGCCAGTTCTCGACGTCGGTGGTGGTCATCAGCTGGCCGCCCTGTTCGACGCCGGTCACCAGCATCGGTTTCAGGTTGGCGCGCGCGGCGTAGACGGCGGCGCTGTAACCGGCTGGACCGGAACCGAGGATGAGGACTTTGGCGTGTTTGGTAGTAGTCATGACGGCGCTAACGAAGTTGAGTTGTTGATTTGGTTGTTATCTGGACACACAGGTATGTGGGGCGGTCCTGACCGTAATCAAGGGCGGTCCAGGTTCGGTGCATGCGATCCACCCGCGCCGGCCACGTGTGCCAAAGTGAAAACCGGGACCGCAGATTATAGACGAGGTAAGGAACGACGATGCGGCTGAGCATGAATCGTAGGGGCAACGCAGCCATATATCGCTTAGAATGGTCGGATCGTCGATAGCACTTACTTCAGCAGCACCCCGCAATGAGCAAGAACAGCCAAGCCAGCACCTCCGGTTACACACGGACCAAGAGCACCACCGGCAGCGCCGGCAGCCGCAGCAGCGCGCGCCGGCCGCTGCCGGGCCGCCTGTCGCGCCTGATTTCAGAAGCGCGCTGGATCGCGGGCGCGGTCGCCTTTCTGTATTTCGTCCTGATCCTGGTCAGCTATACCAAGACCGATCCGGGCTGGTCGCACGCCAATGCGGTGCCCAAGATCGCCAACCTGGGCGGCAAGATGGGCGCCTGGCTGTCCGACCTGCTGCTGTTCATCTTCGGCTTCTCGGCCTGGTGGTGGGGCGTGATCTTCCTGCGCCAGGTGTGGCGCGGCTGGCAGCGCCTGACCGACAAGCCGGGCAGCTCAGCGGCGACCGAACCCGAGCACCACGGCGAAATGTACGTGCGCTGGATCGGCTTCGCCTTCATGTTCGCCGGCAGCGTCGGCCTGGAATACCTGCGCATGTGGGCCTGGGACGTCGAATTGCCGCGCAAACCCGGCGGCGTGCTGGGCCAGTTGCTCGGCCACGCCTCCCACGTCGCCTTCGGCTACACCGGCGCCACGCTGCTGATGCTGCTCCTGTTCGGACTCGGATTCTCGCTGTTCTTCCAGGTCTCGTGGCTGGCCGTGGCCGAGCGTATCGGCGGCGCGATCGAGACCACGATGGACTGGTTCCGCCTGCGCATGGAAGACATCGAAGACCGGCGCCAGGGCGAGGTCGCGGCCGTCAAGCGCGACGAAACCGTGGTCAGCGAGCGCGCCAAGTTCACCGAAAAGCATGCCGACGCGCCCATCGCCGTGGTCAAGGCCGAGCCGAGCTTCGACCTCGAGCCGCCGCGTGCGCCGGGTTCGGCCACCGCAGCGCCGATTGCGGCAGCCGCGACCGCGGCCAGCGCCCCGGCGCCAGCCTCGACCCCGGCGCCCGCATCTGCTGCGGCATCGAGCATCAAGATCGAGCCGCAGATGGTCAGCGTGCCCAAGTCCGAGCGCGCCGAGAAGGAGCGCCAGACGCCACTGTTCCAGGAGCACACCGGCGAGGGCGGCCTGCCGCCGCTGGCGCTGCTGGACGAAGCGCCGCCGGTGCAGGAATCGGTATCGGTCGAGACGCTCGAATTCACCAGCCGCCTGATCGAGAAGAAATTGTCCGACTTCGGCGTCGAAGCCAAGGTCGTGGCCGCCTATCCGGGGCCGGTCGTGACCCGTTACGAGATCGAGCCGGCCACTGGCGTCAAGGGCAGCCAGATCGTGAATCTGGCGCGTGACCTGGCGCGTTCGCTGTCCCTGACGTCGATCCGCGTGGTCGAGACCATTCCGGGCAAAAACTACATGGCGCTCGAGCTGCCGAACCCGAAGCGCCAGATCGTGCGCCTGACCGAGATCGTCGGCTCCAAGGTGTATGGCGACAGCCCATCGAGCCTGACCGTGGCGCTGGGCAAGGACATCGCCGGCAAGCCGGTGGTGGCCGACCTGGCCAAGATGCCGCACCTGCTGGTGGCGGGTACCACCGGTTCGGGTAAATCGGTCGGCATCAACGCCACGATTTTGTCGCTGCTGTACAAATCCGATCCGGCCGACGTGCGCCTGATCCTGATCGACCCGAAGATGCTGGAAATGTCGGTGTACGAAGGCATTCCGCACCTGCTGGCGCCGGTGGTGACCGACATGCGCCAGGCTGGCCACGCGCTGAACTGGGCGGTGAACGAGATGGAGCGCCGCTACAAATTGATGTCGAAGCTGGGCGTGCGTAACCTGGCCGGCTACAACGGCAAGATCCTGGAAGCGGCCAAGCGCGAAGAGCACATCCCGAATCCGTTCTCGATCATGCCGGACAATCCGGAGCCGCTGGAAAAACTGCCGACCATCGTCATCATCATCGACGAGCTGGCCGACCTGATGATGGTGGTCGGCAAGAAGGTGGAAGAGCTGATCGCCCGTATCGCCCAGAAGGCGCGTGCGGCCGGCATCCACCTGATCCTGGCGACCCAGCGTCCTTCGGTCGACGTGATTACCGGCCTGATCAAGGCGAACATCCCGACCCGGATCGCGTTCCAGGTGTCCTCGAAGATCGACTCGCGCACGATTCTCGACCAGATGGGGGCCGAGACGCTGCTGGGCATGGGCGACATGCTGTACATGCCGCCCGGCACCGGTCTGCCGGTACGGGTACACGGCGCCTTCGTCTCGGACGAAGAAGTGCATCGAGTTGTAAAACACCTGCAGTCGCTGGGCGAGCCGAATTATATTGAAGGCATTCTCGAAGGCGGTACGCTGGAAGAAGGCGGCGCCGGTGGCGGCGACGCCATGGCCGGCGAGGGCGGCGGCGAGTCCGACGCCCTGTACGACCAGGCGGTGCAGGTGGTGCTCAAGAACCGCCGCGCGTCGATCTCGCTGGTCCAGCGCCACCTGCGCATCGGCTACAACCGCGCCGCGCGCCTGCTGGAGCAGATGGAAACCAGTGGCGTGGTGTCGCCGATGCAGTCGAACGGCAACCGCGACATTCTGGTGCCGGCGGCGAGCGCGGAGTAAGGCGCTGGTTGGTCGGCAGGCGCCGGTTGAACGCGTCGACCGGGAACCCGTCCACCCTATGCTTCACGAGCACCGTAGGGTGCACGGCTCTGCCGTCCACGCGTCCAACCGGCTCGAGAAAACCGCAATCGCAGGGTTGGCGGCTCGTAATCTGGGCCACTGGCCCAGATTACCCAACGCGTCCAACCCGCCCTGACAAGGCCCGAACAAGAATAAAGGAACCCGCATGCACGCAATGAACAAATCCATGATCGCCGCACTGCTCGCCACGAGCGCCTTGGTCTTCTCCGGCGCATCCCACGCCGCCGCCCTCGACCAGTTCAAATCCTTCGCGGCCAGCACCAAGTCCGCCAAGGGCGACTTCACCCAGCAACAGCTCGGCAAACCAAAAGCCGGCAAGCCCACCCCGATCTCGAGCGGCACCTTCGTCTTCGCCCGTCCCGGCAAGTTCATCTGGACTTACCAGAAGCCCTACGAACAAATCCTGCAAGCCGACGGCGAACAACTCTACATCTACGACAAGGACCTGAACCAGGTCACCGTGCGCAAACTCGGCAACGCCCTCGGTTCGTCCCCGGCCGCCATCCTGTTCGGCAGCAACAACCTGGAACAGAACTTCACCCTCACCGAAGCCGGCGAGCGCGACGGCCTGGAGTGGCTCAACGCCACCCCCAAGGCGAAAGACACCTCGTTCGAGCAGATCAGCATCGGCCTGAAGGGTGGCGTGCCGCTGGCGATGGAGCTGAAGGACACCTTCGGCCAGACCTCGCTGCTGAAGTTCACCAATTTCCAGCGCAATCCGGCACTCGGCGCGCAGCAGTTCAAGTTCGAAACGCCGCAGGGCGCCGACGTCGTGAATCAATAACGGCGCGCGCGTGCATCGGCTACACTACGGCCATGCACAACCATTCGCACCGATCCGCTGCCATGGCGCTCTCGCAAGGAGTGCGTCATGGATGATTTGTTCAAGACCGAGCCGGCCGCGCCGCTGGCTGAAGCCCTGCGCCCGCGCACCATCGACGAAGTCGTCGGCCAGAGCCACCTGCTGGCGCCCGGCAAGCCACTGAACCTGGTGTTCAAGTCGGGTAAACCACACTCGATGATCCTGTGGGGTCCGCCCGGCGTGGGCAAGACCACGCTGGCGCGCCTGACCGCGTATGCCTTCGAGTGCGAATTCATCGCGCTGTCGGCGGTGCTGTCGGGCGTGAAGGACATCCGCGCGTCCATCGAGCAGGCCGAGCAGTACCTGGCGCGCGGCAAGCACACCATCCTGTTCATCGACGAGATCCACCGCTTCAACAAGTCGCAGCAGGATGCCTTGCTGCCGTTCGTCGAGAGTGGCCTGGTGACGCTGATCGGCGCCACCACCGAGAACCCGTCGTTCGAGGTCAATTCCGCACTGCTGTCGCGCTCGCAGGTCTATGTGCTGAAAGCGCTGAGCGACGCCGAGATGCGCCAGCTGCTGGCGCGCGCGAGAGAAAAGGCACTGCAGCATCTCGAATTCGACGAGCTCGCCATCGACACCCTGATCGGCTACGCCGACGGCGATGCGCGCCGCTTCCTGAACCTGCTGGAGCAGACCAAGACGTCAAGCGACACTGCCGGCGTCGGGCGCATCACCGCCGAGTTCGTCGAGAACGCGCTGACGCTCAACGCGCGCCGCTTCGACAAGGGCGGCGACAATTTCTATGACCAGATCTCGGCCTTGCACAAGTCGGTGCGCGGCTCGCACCCGGACGCGGCCCTTTATTGGCTGTGCCGCATGCTGGACGGCGGCGCCGACGCCAAGTACCTGTCGCGCCGCATCGTGCGCATGGCCTGGGAAGACATCGGCATCGCCGACCCGCGCGCGATCCAGCTCGCCAACGACGCCGCGGCCACCTACGAGCGGCTCGGCTCGCCCGAAGGCGAACTGGCGCTGGGCCAGGCCGTGATCTACCTGGCGATCGCGGCCAAGAGCAATGCCGGCTACAACGCCTTCAACGCCGCGATGAGTTTTGTCCGCAAGGACAAGTCGCGCGAAGTCCCGGTGCACCTGCGCAACGCGCCGACCAAGCTCATGAAAGAGCTCGGCTACGGCCACGAATACCGCTACGCGCATGACGAGCCGCATGCGTATGCGGCCGGCGAAACCTATCTGCCGGACGACATGCCCGAACCCGGCTGGTACCAGCCGGTGCCGCGCGGGATGGAAGCCAGGATCGCCGAAAAGATGGCCTGGCTGCGCAGCCTGGACGACGATGCGCGCTCGCAGGGCGACGCCTCTTAAGCGCTGCATCACGGCGCGCCTGCGTCAACTTCCTCGATGTTCGCTCAACCGGCCGCCAACGTGCGGCCGGTCGCGCATTCGCGCATCCTGCACCGCATTTCATGCGCTTCATCGCAAGCCGATGGCGATGCGTTCGGCGGGTGGCTACAGTACCACCATACCAAGCCGCATCTGACCCCGAACCCACCCCTGAAGGAGCGCATCATGAACATCCATAAACACTTCGAAGCCCTGTTCCTCGCCGCCGCCGCACTGGGCCTGGCCGCCAGCTTCGCCATCGCCGGCGAGCGCCCGGTCGAGATCGCCGCATCGAACGCGCCGGCGATCGACATGGCCACGATCCAGACCGTGGTCGTGAGCGCACCGCGCCTGGCTGCACGCTGAGCCGCCGCCAGGCGGCTGCGGCCGCCGGCGGCAGGTAAGAAAGAAGGAAAGCAGGAAAGCAGGCAGGCAAGCGCTACGTAACCAGCATCGCTTCTTGCAACGAACTGCCCCAAGAAACAAGCAAAGAAAATCCGGTCGGCTTGGTACAATTGTGCTTTCGACATACACCAGTCCACCCCGACATGATTGACATCCAACTTCTCCGCAAAGACATCGACACCGCCAGCGCACGCCTGGCGACCCGCAAGTTCCAGCTCGACGTGGACACTTTCAACGCGCTGGAATCGGAGCGCAAGTCGATCCAGACGCGTACCGAAGAACTGCAGGGCAAGCGCAATTCGCTGTCCAGGCAGATCGGCATGCTCAAGGGTAAAGGCGAAGACACGACGGCCGTGATGGCGGAAGTAGCCGGGCTGGGCGACGAGCTCAAGGCCAACGAAATCGCGCTGGCCGAGGTGCAGGCCAAGATGGCGACCTTCATCGCCGCGATCCCGAACCTGCCGCACGACAGCACCCCGCAAGGTACGGACGAAAGCGGCAACGTCGAGGTGCGCAAGGTCGGCGCCCCGCGCGAATTCGACTTCGAGGTGCGCGACCACGTCGACATCGGCGAGCGCCTGGGCCTGGACTTCGAGACCGCGACCAAGGTCACCGGTTCGCGCTTCTCGATGATGAAGGGCGGCATGGCGCGCCTGCACCGCGCGCTGGCGCAGTTCATGCTCGACACCCACACGGGCAAGCACGGCTACACCGAGTGCTACACCCCGTACATGGTCAACGCCGATTCGCTGCGCGGCACCGGCCAGCTGCCGAAGTTCGAAGCCGACCTGTTCTCGGTGAAGAAGGGCGGCGCCGAAGGCGAGGGCGAAACCTTCTACCTGATCCCGACTTCGGAAGTCTCGCTGACCAACGTGGTGCGCGACGAGATCGTGGCGCTGAACGACCTGCCGATCAAGATGACCGCGCACACCCCGTGCTTCCGCTCGGAAGCCGGCAGCTACGGCCGCGACACGCGCGGCATGATCCGCCAGCACCAGTTCGACAAGGTCGAGCTGGTGCAGGTGGTGCATCCGGAGCAGTCGTACGCGGCGCTGGAAGAGATGGTCGGCCAGGCCGAATTCATCCTGACCTCGCTCGGCCTGCCGTACCGCGTGATGCAGCTATGCACCGGCGACATGGGCTTCTCGGCCGCCATGACGTACGATCTGGAAGTGTGGCTGCCGGCACAGAACACCTACCGCGAGATCTCGTCGCTGTCGAACTGCGAAGCGTTCCAGGCGCGCCGCATGAGCGCGCGCTTCCGCAACGACAAGAACAAGCCGGAACTGGTGCACACCCTGAACGGCTCGGGCCTGGCCGTCGGCCGCACCCTGGTCGCGGTGCTGGAGAACTGGCAGCAGGCCGACGGCAGCGTGATCATCCCGGAAGTGCTGCGTCCGTACATGGGCGGCCTGGAGCGCCTGGCGCCGGCGGCCTGAAGGAATATTGGAAGGGCCGATGCCGGGCGCATCAATTAACCCTTCCATTTTTCCAAAATAGCTCTATAATGGCGGTCTCTTGCAGCTCACAGCAAGAATCGACCGAATCAGGAGAGGTGGCAGAGTGGTCGAATGTACCTGACTCGAAATCAGGCGTACGGGTGACCGTACCGTGGGTTCGAATCCCACCCTCTCCGCCAAGTAGCATGGAACAAGCCACCTCAGGGTGGCTTTTTTCATTTCCGAGCAGCGCATGACGATACCCCGGAACTCCTTACGAGTCCGGGGTTTTTCGTTTCCAAACCCATCCTCGTATAGCGGTTCATCTGCAACCAACACGCACATCAGTTTCTCTTGATAATGATAATGCGGTATCATTATCGGCAGGCAATGCTGCCGTTCTCAAAAAAGGATAACCGTCGATGAAGAAGAAGTTGCTCCCGCTGGCGCTGGCCGCGGCCCTGCCGTTGTTCACTCCCGCTGCCCAGGCGCAGGACGCCACGATCGTGATGGGCGAGGTGCGCGTCAATGCGCAAAGAGACAGCGGCCCGCTGGTGAGCAACAGCGTGCTGACCTCGGTCGACGTGCTGGGCGCGGACAAGGTCGAGGACAAGAACGTGATGAACAGCTGGGAGCTGGTCGGCCAGCTGCCGGGCGTGCAGCTGACCGAGACGCGCATGGGCGCGGAATCCGGCAAGGCGACTTTCCGCGCCTTCAACGGCGAAGGCTACATCAACGGCATCAAGGTGCTGATCGACGGCGTGCCGAGCAACGTCAACAGCGGCAACCAGCGCTTCATCGACATGATCTTCCCGCTCGAGGTGGATTACATCGAGGTGGTGCGCGGCACCAACGATCCGCGCTATGGCCTGCACAATATCGGCGGCAACATCAATTTCGGCACGCGCCAGGGCGGCAACTACACCGACGCCCGTCTCACCTACGGCAGCTACCAGACCATCGAAGGGCAACTGGCGGTCGGCCGCGAAGCCAACGGCTTCGCCCAGAACTACATCCTGGCGCGCCAGGATTCCGACGAATACCGCGGCACCGATTCGAAGAAGTACACGCTGGGCGGCAAGTGGTTCCTGACCTCGAGCGACAACAAGCTCAAGGCCGGCCTGGTGCTGCGCACCTACCATCATGAAGCTGGCGAACCCGGTTTTCTCACCGCCGCCGAGCTGGCCGGGGACCGGCGCCAGTCCCCGCGCAAGAACGCCAATGACCGGAGCGACCGCGACATGCACCACGCCAGCGTTCACCTCGACTGGCAGATCTCGCCCGACGCCTTCCTCAGCAACAAGGTCTACTACAACAAGTACGAGGACGACCGCCGCGTCACCTTCACCAGCAATCCGGCCGGCAGCGCGCCGCGCCAGCGCCGCCTGTGGGACGAGAAGCAGGTCGGCTTGATGAGCAACCTGACCTGGCGCACGGGCGACAAAATCACGCTGGACGCCGGCGTCAACCTCGAGCAGCAGGACAACGCCTACGGCCGCCAGCGCTTCGCGTACGCGCTGCCGACCGATTTCGGCAAGCCGGTCCAGATCCAGAACGACGACCGCTACAGCTTCGACAACGTCGGCGCCTACGTGCAGGCGATCATCCGGCCGTTCGACGGCTTCAAGATCGTGCCCGGCTACCGGGTCGACAAGTTCAACGGCCACACGCTGGCCCGCACCAGCGGCATCGAAGGGCGCCTGCAGGACTCCGGCTGGATCGACCAGCCCAAGCTGAGCATGGTCTACAGCCCGGTCGACAGCGTCAGCGTGTACGCCAACTGGGGCCGCACCTTCCAGGTACTGACCGGCTCCGGCGGACCGGCCTACCTGGTGCCGGGACAAGCCACGTTCGAGCCGTCGATCAACACCGGCAAGGAACTGGGCGTCAAGTTCAAGCCGGCGCCGCGCACCGACCTGCGCCTGGCCGTCTGGCGCCAGGATGCGACCGATGAAGTGGCGAACATGCCGGCCACCGGCACCACGGTCGGCCTGGGCGAGACGCGGCGCGAAGGCGTCGACGTCCAGCTCTCGAGCCGGGTGTTCGACAAGCTCGATTTGTGGCTGTCGCACTCGCTGCAAAAGGCCGAGGTGGTCAGTGCCTTCGGCGCCGACGGCGTGTCGCTGGCCGGCAAGGAAGTGTTCTCGACGCCGCGCCACATCACCACCGCCGGCGCCGAATACCGCCACTCGGACCGCCTGCGCTTCGGCCTGCAGGGCAGGGCGCAGGGCAACTACTTCGTCGACAGCCCGAACCAGCTCGGCAAGTACGGCGGCTTCGTGCTGTTCGACGCCAGCGTGCGCTACGCGCTGTCGAAACGCGTCAGCCTCGACCTGCAGGTGCGCAACCTGGCCAATCGCGAATACGAATACGCCTGGTACGACAACTTCTTCTGGCCGGCGAACCAGTACCAGCCGATGTTTTCGTCGGGGCCGGGCCGCTCGGCCTACCTCTCGCTCAACGTCAAGCTGTAGGCAGCCCATGACGCCCGCGTTCAGCGCTGCAGCGCTTTTTCCAGCCGCACCGCATCCATGCCGTCATGGTAGTAGCCGGCGTGGCGGCCAAAGCGACGGTAGCCGCGACGCTCGAACAGCGCCAGCGAGGCCGCATTGTCGGCGCGGATCTCGAGGCGCTGGCGCGCGTAGCCGTGGTCCAGCGCCAGCTGTTCGGCGGCGCGCAGCAGCCGCGCCGCCACGCCTTGCTTGATGTGGCGCGGGGCGGTGGCGATCGAATACACGCGCGCCACCGGTGAGTTCGAGCGAAACAGCAGCAGCACGTAGCCGCGCAGTTCCGGGGCGCCTGCGAGCGCGTCGACCAGGATCACGCCGTGCGCCTGCGTCAGCAGATAGCGAAAGCGCCGCCGGTCGAGCCGATTGCCGGGAAAGCCGGCATTCTCGATCTCGACCAGCGCGGCCACGTCGTCGAGCGTGGCGCGCCGGATCGCGGCAGGCGCCGGCGCGTGGCACGCGCCAGCGTCAGCACGCATGCAGCGCTTCTCCACGGCGCGGCGCCGGCTGCCACGAGCAGCCCGGCAGGCGGCGCAGGACTTCGCGGCGCAGCGCCGGCGCGGCGTCCGCTTCCACGCACAGCAGGGCGCGCACGGCGCCGCTGCAGGCGCGGGCGTCGATGCGCAGAAAGCGCACCGCGTCGCCGCCGGCGCAGATGACCACCGCGCGCAGCCGCTCGCTCGAACCGGCGTTCACCTCGAGCCGCACCATGCTGGCAGCGGCATGGTGGTCGGTCTGCGCAGTGTGAGGCGGCAGGGCCGGATAGCGGGAAGTCGATTGCCACATGATGAATCTCCTTGTCGATGCGTTCGGGCCAGTCTAGCCAGGCGCCTGTAAAAACACTGCAAATAGTGAGGCCAGCGCCGTAAAGGCGCTGTCAGCGATACAGCGCGTGCGCCGCGCCCATCTGCACCTCGGGCACGAAGGCCAGTTGCGCTGCCGGCGGATACACCTCGTCGTACAGCGCGTGCATCTCGGCGGCGGCCCGCGGATCGCAGGTCTCGGCGTCGCATACGCAGCGCCCGGGACCGTAGTCGAGGGCGCAAGGTGCGTGCAGGACGGTGGCGGCCAGGCTGGCGTCGTGTACCCGCGCCACGTGCGCCAGCACCGCCGCGCGTTCGTCGGGCGTCGGGCCGCAATCATCGGTGACGGCCACGAACAGCACGCGCATGGCGGGATTGAAGGCGCGCGCAGCGTTCAGGCGCTGCAGCAGCCGGTACTGGCAATCGAGGTCGATGGCGTCGCCGCGCACCGGCACCAATACCAGCCGCGCCGAGGCCAGCACGCAGCGGCATTCCTCGCTGTCGCGCGATCCAGCGTCGATCAGGATGTCGTTGAACAGCGGGCGCAGCGCCGTCAGGCGCGCCTTGACCGCGCGGCTGCCGACCTGGCGGGTGTCGATCCAGGGTTGCAGCCCGGCCGCGCTGCGCTCATTGCTCCAGTCGGCGCCGCTACGGGCGAGGGCGCTGTCGGTGTTCATCAGGCACACGCGGCGGCCGCTGCGCGCGCGCAGCAGCGCCAGGTTGCGCGCCACCACGCTGCGTTCAAGGTTGGCGTGCTGGTTGACGATGGCGATGATCATGCAGGTTCTCCAGGCAGAAGCGATGGCTCCAAGCGTAGCAAGGGGCAGGTAAAAAGATCGAAAAAGACGGCGCCGCTGCGGTCAATGCCGTGTAAACGCGGCCTGCTGCGGCGCGCGCCGCCGGTGTAATCTGCGCGCCTTTGCCACCATCTGCCTGTCCGATGAACGCGATCGACTTTGATTTCTTGATGACTGAACGGCTGCAGCTGCGCATGCCGGCCGACGACGACGCAGCGGCGCTGCTGGCGTTGTATGGGGACGCGCAGGTGATGCGCCACTGGAGCCATGGTCCGTGGAGTTGCATCGCGCAGGCGCAGGCGGCGATCCTGGAAGCGCAGCACGACCTGTCTACTGGCCGTGCGCTGCACCTGGCGATTGCGCCGCGTGCGGGCGCAGGACTGGTGGGCAGCTGCGCATTGTTCGACATCGTGGCCCAGCACCGGCGCGCCACGCTCGGCTATCTGCTGGCGCCCGCGTACTGGGGACAAGGACTGGCGCATGAAGCGCTGCGTGCGCTTCTCGCGTACGGCATCGGGGTGCTCGGACTGCAGCGCATCGAGGCCGAAGTCGCTCCGCGCAACGTCGCGTCGCAAGCGCTGTTGACGCGGCTGGGCTTTCGGCGCGAAGGGTTGATGCTCGCGCGCTGGCGCGTCGACGGTGAAGCGCGCGACGTCGAACTGTGGGCGCTGCTCGGATGCGTGTGAGGCGCGGCGTTTACATCCGCTTGTCCCGGCGCCCGCGATTGTTTACGCGTTTTTTATGGGCTGGCCGGTAGAGTCGGTCCTGCGCTCGGCCGCTTGTCCCGGCGCGACCCGATCAACTCCGGCAGTTCACCATGACCACGCTTCGAACGATTGCCCCCGCCGCGCCCCGTGCGCCTTTCGCGCCATCCGCGTCAATCGACGCCAGCCCCGATTCCGACCCGCCCCGAACGCGCACCGTGTCGCTGGCCGGCGCGCGGGGGCAATCCGCCCCGCGCATGCTGGTGGTGGTCGACCATGCCGGCGACTGGCCGCAGGGTGATGGCTGCACGGTCGTCGACGCCGCCACCTTCCTGGCCGGCGCGCAGCCGGCGCACACCCAGCCGCCGCTGCTGATCAACCTGTGCCGCAGCTACAAATACCTGTCGGTCGGTTATTACTGCTCGCTGATGGCGCAGGCGCGCGGCCAGCAGGTGCTGCCGTCGGTGAAGACCATCAACGACCTGTCGCGCAAGGCGATCTACACGCTCGACACGGTCGAACTGGATCGCGCGCTCAACGAAGCGCTGGGCGCCGATGGGAACATGCACGTGCCGATGCCGGTCGAATTCTCGCTCGACATCGCGTTCGGCGGCACCGACTACACGCCGCTGGCGACGCTCGCGCGCAGCATCTTCGAGACCTTCCCGGCGCCGCTGATGCGGGTCGATTTCGCGCGCGACGACGATGGCGGCGCGGCCAGCTGGCGCATCGCCGCGATCCGTACCCAGCATCTGGGCGGGTTGGGCGAGCGCCAGCGCGCCGCCTGCCTTGATGCGCTGCGCGGCTTCACCGGGCTGCCCGTATCGGCGCCGGCCGCGCGCCGCTACCGCTACCGCATCGCCGTGCTGCACGACCCGCAGGAAGAGCTGGCGCCGAGCAATCCTGGCGCGCTGGCGCGCTTCGTCGCGGTCGGGCGTGCCCAGGGACTCGAGGTCGAGCTGATCGAGCGCCATGACATCGCGCGCCTGGCCGAATTCGACGCCCTGTTCATCCGCGAGACCACGGCGGTCAACCATCACACCTACCTGTTCGCCAAGAAGGCCGAGAGCGAAGGGCTGGTGGTGGTCGACGATCCGGGTTCGATCCTGCGCTGCACCAACAAGGTGTATCTGGCCGACCTGCTGCGCCTGCACGACGTGCCGACCCCGCGCACCTTCACCCTGCAACGGTCCGACCCCGACGACCTGGCCGCGATCGAAGCGCAGATCGGCTATCCGATGGTGATGAAGATCCCGGACGGCGCCTTTTCGCGCGGCGTGGTCAAGGTCAGGGATGGCGCCGAGTTCGGGCGCACCGCGCGCGAACTGCTGCAGCAGTCGGCGCTGATCCTGGTACAGGAATACATGTACACCGAGTTCGACTGGCGCATCGGCGTGCTCAATCGCCAGCCCATCTTCGCCAGCAAGTACTTCATGTCGAAAGGCCACTGGCAGGTGGCCAAGCGCGATGCAGACGGCAAGGCCGAATTCGGAATGGCGGCCGCGGTGCCGCTATCCGAGGTGCCGCCGGACCTGCTGGCGCATGCGCTCGCCGCGGCTGACCTGATCGGCGACGGCCTGTACGGCGTGGACATGAAGATGACGCCGCGTGGACCGGTCGTGATCGAGGTCAACGACAACCCGAACATCGACGCCGGCGCCGAGGACAGCGTGCTGGGCGACGAACTGTACCGCATCGTGCTGGGCGAGCTGGTGCGCCGTCTCGACCTGTTGCACCGTAGCAGCGGGGCGCTGTAATCGGCCCGCATCGCCCGAGCTTCGCGGCGGTCTGCGCAGGCTCGAAATAAGTTGCTGCGGATTACTTGCCGGGTTACTTGCAACTTTCGCCAGGCATCCGGTATAATGCGGCCTCTCGCAGCGATGCGAGATCGACCGAATCTGGAGAGGTGGCAGAGTGGTCGAATGTACCTGACTCGAAATCAGGCGTACGGGTGACCGTACCGTGGGTTCGAATCCCACCCTCTCCGCCAAGTTGTACCCAAGAGGCCCTCATTCGTGAGGGCCTTTTGCTTTTCGTCCTTCCACCCGTCCGCGCTCGCGGATTGCATGGCGTGACCGACTGAACAATCGCCAGAACCCGGTATCGGGTTCAATAGCATCCCGGCGCTGCTCTTGTCACGCAGAATATCCTGGTCCGTGTTGCTTAAGATCAACATGTTAACTTCTGGTTGTCATGCTTCTATAAAGTTGCTAATGTTCAATTTCTTTGTGGAATTATTAGTGATGAGAGGGTACGACCGATGGGCTTGGGAAGTCGTATGGATACGGCCGAAGGACAAGCGCCTGCCAAGGCGGGAAATGTCCAGGGATTTGCATTAAGCGACCCTAAATACGTTTTCGGGGATTTGATCCTGCCGGGCGAGACCCGCGGGCAGATCGACAGGGCGCTCGCGTTTCAGCGTCATCAGGATCTGGTATTCCAACAGTGGGGTTTGAAAGATACGCACCGCAGCGCCAAGCGTATCTGCCTGAATTTCTACGGTCCGCCAGGCACCGGCAAGACGATGGCGGCGCATGCCGTCGCCAACGAACTCGGCAAGAAGCTGCTGATTGTGAACTATGCCGAGATCGAATCGAAATACGTCGGCGAGACACCCAAGAACCTGGTGTCGATGTTCCGCCGCGCCGACGAGACCGATGCCGTCATTTTCTTCGACGAAGCCGATGCCTTGCTGAGCAAGCGGGTCACGAACATGAGCAATGCGACCGACACCAGCGTCAATCAGACACGCTCGGTGCTGCTCAATCTCTTGAACGACTACGAAAAAACGATCCTGTTCGCGACCAACTTCATCGAGAACTTCGATCCGGCTTTCATGCGCCGCATCCTGGCGCACGTTCACTTTACCTTGCCGGACGAAGTGTGCCGCCGCCAACTGTATGCGCTCTACGTTCCGCGCACGATGCCGCATACGATCGACTTCGACACCATCGCACGCGCCTACGAAGGGTTGTCCGGCAGCGATATCGCCAACGCCGTCCTGCTGGCGGCGTTTTCGGCCGCGGAGCGCGGCGCCCGGATGGTCCAGCATGCCGATCTGGACAGCGCGGTGTTGTCGATCCTGGCCGGCAAGCGCGCCAACGCCGGCAAGATCCAGACGGTCACACGGGAAGTTTCGGCAGAATATGCCGCTCAAGCAATCAGGGGAACTGCATGATCTTTATTGGTTTGTTGTTCGGCGCCGCACTGGCGCTGGTGGCGGCATCGTTCTGGAAGGAACTAGTCGACTGGATCAAGCGCGTGGTCGAGAAGGTGCGCGAGGTGGTGGCCAAGGTGGTCGCCGGCGTCAAGATCTTCGTGCGCAAAGTGGGCGAGGCGATCAAGGAGATCGCCAAGAATTACAGCCAGGACGAGCAGGGGCGCTGGCACGAAACGATCGTGACCCGCGAAGTCAACGAATCGGACGTGCCGCAGGAAATCCGCGACAAGATGAAGCGCAGCCGCGGTAGCGACGTCGACGTCACCAAAGAACTCGAATTACAGCTGGAAGGTTGATCATGGGACTGGACAAGGAAAAATTCGGCAACATCGGCGCCAACAGCTCGATCGTCAAGGATGTGCTCGAGATCCGCGCCACGGTAAAGGAAGCGGCGCTGGACCTGAACAATCTGTTCAATGCCTTGGTGGAGAATCTGACCTCGATTCCACAGCCAAAATCGGTGCTCGAGATGGTCAGGTGCTACGAGCAGCCGTGCGACACCCTGATCATCGCCGCCAAGCGTCAGGAAGGGCTGCAATATGTCTCCGGTAAGCTGATCCTGGCGCCGGTCGACGCGCATCACATCAGTTGTGCAGCCGAACTGTACTTCCAGAATGCCGCCGGAAAATGGGTATCCAAGAAAACCAGTTCCGGCCCGCTGCGCGCCACGCACATGACGCCGGCGGCCCTGGCCGAAGTGCAACGGCTTGGCAAGGTCGAGTTCGAGATCCTGGATCCGGAGCATTCATAATATGTGGCTCGCCCGTGCAATCTTTCCGATCGGGGCTGGCGTCAACGTATTCGTGCTGTTGTCGGCCAACTACTGGGTCGGCGGCAGCGATACTGCGCCCTTTGCCATGGTCAGCTTGCCAACGCTGCTCATCTATTTGATGTGCCTGCTGGTTCCGGTAAAGGAAGCACTTGGCCTGGCATTGGTGTCGGCGGTCCTGTCGAGTGGATATTTTTTACTGACGCGTTTCCTGCCCGAGTATGACTTCGCGTACTCCGGCTATGTGTATGCGGCGTTGACGCTGATTCCCCTGGCGATTTACGGAAATTCGGTCGAGCGCGGCGCCAAGGCCGCAGTGCGCGGATACTTCCTGCGCCGCCAGATCGGTTCGGTCGAGGATATCGTCAAGGCGACCTCGATTGCCGAAGCCACGGTGCGCCAGCACGTCGATGCCTTCCTGGCCAGCGGCGAACTTGAAATCATGCTGGACAAGCCGGTGCTGTACAAGTGGACCGAAGAACGCACCTATCCCGAAGGGATGCAAACCGTCGAGCTGACGCTGAGCGTATAGCTGCCGGCACTCCGGCGCACCCCCTTGTTCAGCGCTTGACCGCATGCAGCCACACCGCTGCGATGCGCTCCACCTCTTCATATCCGGGCTCGCCCAGTTGGCCGCCGAAGATGTCCGGATCGAGTTCCTCGTAATGCCAGTTGCCGCAGGTCCGCTCCAGCACGGGCCGTACGCTGTCCAGGAAATGGTCGCCCGGGCCGGCCAGGGCGACGCCGGTGTACAGCATCAGGTTGCCGCCCGGACGCAGGCGCGCCAGACCTTCTTCGACGATGCGGCGCGACAGTTCGGCGCCTTGCTGGCCGCCGCCGTGGCGGTAGCGCCGCTGGTCCGGGTCGAGCACGAAGGGCGGGTTCGAGACGATCAGGTCGAAGTCGCCGTCCAGGCCCTCATACAGGTCGCTTTTGCGCAGCGCCAGGTTGGCGGCGCCGGCCAGGCGCGCATTGATCTGGGCCAGTTCCAAGGCCTTGTCGTTGACGTCGGCGCCGAATACCTCGCAGGCGTCGAACTTGCGCGCGATCGCCAGCGCACCGGCGCCGCCGCCGCAGCCGATGTCCACCGCGCGGGTGGGACCGGCGCCGATCCACTCGAAGGCGCGCGCCATGGCGCCGACGAAGCGGTAGGTGTCGGGGCCGAAGAACACGGCGTCGTCGTCGCGCGTCGGGTAGGCCGAATGAAATACGATCATCTCACCCAGGTTCGAGGCGCGCACGGTCGAGCGCAGCAGCTTGCCGTCGCCCGCGCTGGCGACAATGCCGGCCTCCTGCATCAGCGCCAGCATGCCGGGGTCGAGCAGGTCGGGCGCGAATGGCCGGCTCCAGCCGAACACGTCGCGCAGCTCGCGCGCCTGTTCGTTGCCGGCGCGGCCGTTGATGCGGCGGTGGGTCGACGGCGTTACCGTGACGAAGCGATAGTGCGCCGCGTGCAGGGCGTGGCCGAGGGCGAGCAGGGCGTTGGCTTGGGATGTGTTCATGAGCCAAGCCTCGCATGTGGCGCTGGGTTCATCCGTGCGCTGGCGTACATAGGAGCGGCGGCTACGTCGGCAGCAACGAAACGCAAGCGTGTGCGCGCCATTTTTGGTGCATTATGTGTCTGCCCGAACAGTCCGGCCGCCAGGCGCTGTTCATACTGGGCACATCAGGCGTCAAGGCGGTTAACGACAGCGGCGTCCACAGCCGCAACGACACGAGAGAGAACACCATGAGCACCAGTATCTTTGACCGCGACGAAGTTCCACAAGGACGCGTTGCACGCGAAATTGCGCGCGAACGCCGCGAGCGCGCCCTGCATGACGAACTGCGCGCCGGCCTGGCGCCGCTGGACGACCGCGTCAAGGACGCGCGCGAGCGCTTCGACACCTGTAACCTGAAACGACATCACGGGCGCTGACCCGTTCATCAAAGGAGAATTCATGCGTTGGGAAGGCGACCGGCAAAGCGATAATGTAGAAGATCGACGGGGCGAGGGCGGCGGCGGAGGCGGGTTTGGCGGCTTCGGCGGCAGGTCGATCGGCATCGGCACCCTGGTGATCGCCCTGGTCGGCGGCTGGATCTTCGGCATCAACCCGATGACCATCCTGGGCCTGCTGTCCGGCGGCGCGCCGCAGCAGGTCCAGCAGCAACCGTCCCAACGCCAGGCACCGGCCAACGACCGCGAATCGCAGTTTGTGCGCACCACGCTGGCGTACACCGAAGACGCCTGGACCCAGGTGTTCCGCGAGCAGGGCGCGCGATACCAGCCGGCCAAGCTGGTGCTGTTCGAAAACAGCACCGGCACCGCCTGCGGCCGCGGCGAAAGCGCCACCGGCCCGTTCTACTGCCCGGCCGACAGCAGCGTCTACATCGACCTGGGCTTCTTCCGCACCATGCAGCAGCGCTTCAACGTCGAGGGCGAATTTGCCCAGGCCTACGTGATCGCGCACGAAGTCGGCCACCACGTGCAGAACCTGCTCGGCATCTCGAACAAGGTGCACGCGGCCCAGCAGCGCGCCTCCGAGACGCAAGGCAATGCGCTGTCGGTGCGGCTCGAACTGCAGGCCGACTGCTTCGCAGGGGTCTGGGCCAAGCGCACCAACAAGGAAAAGCAGATCCTGGAAAGCGGCGACGTCGAGACTGCCCTGAACGCTGCCAGCGCCATCGGCGACGACGCCCTGCAGCGCCAGTCGCGCGGGGTGGTGGTGCCGGACTCGTTCACGCACGGCAGTTCGGCGCAGCGGGTGCGCTGGTTCCAGCGCGGCCTGGAAAGCGGAGAAGTTTCCGCCTGTAACACCTTCGACGCGCGTCAGCTGTAGATTATTTCCGGTCGTTCACAAACTCGACCGGAAGTGAAAAAAAAGTCCTCCAAAACACGTGTTCGTTTCCGTGCGCGTATCGCCAATGGTGAATTTTTGACATAACTTTGTGTCATATCAGCTCGTCGATGCGGCGGGCTTTGTCAATCGCCATCCCAGAGGAGGACTTATGCTGGCAATGAATTACCGCGGGCCATATCGCGTCCGCGCCGATCACAAGCCCGATCCCGTCATCGAACACCCGGGCGACGCCATCGTGCGCGTCACCCGGGCCTGCATCTGCGGTTCGGACTTGCACCTGTACCATGGCCTGGTGCCCGACACCCGTGTCGGCCACACCTTTGGCCACGAGTTCATCGGCGTGGTGGAAGAGGTCGGCTCCGGGGTGCAGAAACTGAAGGTGGGCGACAAGGTCCTGGTGCCGTTCAACCTGTTTTGCGGTTCCTGCTTCTTTTGCCAGCACGAGCTGTATGGCAATTGCCACAACACGAATGCGCAAGCCACGGCGGTGGGCGCCATCTACGGCTACTCGCACACGGCGGGCGGCTACGACGGCGGCCAGGCCGAGTACGTGCGGGTGCCGATGGCCGACGTCGGCCCGATGGTGATCCCCGACGACATCCACGACGACGACGCGGTCCTGATGACCGACGCGCTGCCGACCGGCTACCAGGCGGCGGAAATGGGCGACATCCAGGAAGGCGACACGGTGGTCGTGTTCGGCGCCGGCCCGGTCGGCATCTTCGCCGCCAAGTCGGCCTGGCTGATGGGCGCCGGGCGCGTGATCGTGGTCGACGAGGTCGAATACCGCCTCGAATTCGTCAAGCGCTACGCCCAGTGCGAAGTGGTGAACTTCAAGGAAGTGAAGGACATGGCGCTGCACATCAAGAAGATGACCGACTGGATGGGCGCCGACGTCTGCATCGACGCGGTCGGCTGCGAAGCGGCCGGCAACACCATGCAGACCATCACCGGCGTCTACACCATGATGCAGGCCGGCGCCGCCACCGTGCTGCACTGGTGCATCAACTCGGTGCGCAAGGGCGGCAACGTCTCGATCGTCGGCGTGTATGGCCCGACCTTCAACGCGGTCCCGATCGGCAATGCGCTGAACAAGGGATTGACCCTGCGCATGAACCAGGCCAGCGTGCGCCGCCACCTGCCGCGCCTGATCGAGCACATCCGTGCCGGCCGGATCGACCCGAAAGCCATCATCACCCACCGCGTGCCGCTGGAAGAAGTGGCGGATGCGTATCACATCTTCTCGAGCAAGCTCGACAATTGCATCAAGACCGTGCTGATCCCGCCGCGCGCCAACGAAGTGCGCGCTGTCAAGGCCAGCACCCAGGCCGCCATCGGCAACGGCGCACATTGAGAGGAACGACTATGGAAACATCCAAGGAAACAGTCAAGGACGTCGTCAGCGGCAACGATCAGCATGACGGCCAGCACGCACCCGGCGAACACGACGGCCACGGCCACGTCGGCCACGTGCACGGCGCCATCGCGCCGCGCCGTCCGACCCGCGACCAGCTGCAGCACATCCAGGGCTGGGGCGCCGACCTCGACCGCAAGAACCGTCCCGGCGTGCCGATGGAACGCACGCCGCCGCGCTTCATCAACGCGCCCGAGCACGATCCGGTGCCGCAGCAGCAGAACGTCGAAGTGCTGGTGTCGACCGAGCGCCCGGGCAGGACGCCGCTGTTCGGCACGGTGCAGCCGCCGTCGGGCCTGTCGGGCATGATCCGGCGCGGCGCCTTCAAGCTCAGCGAGAACGACGTGCGCCACTGGCTGCTCCTGATCCTGGCCGACCGCGTCAACGTGGTCGAAGGCATCGGCCAGGACCTGGCCCAGGGCCGCATTCCGAACGTGCTGGGCGAGATGGGCATCAAGGCCGAACTGAAGCACAATCCGGCCGGACTGGCGAAGAAGGTCGCCATCGGCGCCGCCGTGATCGGCGCGGCGGTGTACCTGATGAAGCGCCGTGACGAAGACGACGAGCGCGCGCGCTATCGTCACCACCGCAACCGCTACCGCTGATCGGGCCCTGTCGCTTGTAAGTTGCACCGCGCGCCGCCTGCACAGTCAGGCGGCGCGTTATTGCGTCCAAGCAAATCCTCCATCAAAAGCTCGTCCATCATGGTCGATGACCGGCGCCACCCGGCCCGGCCTACCGGATGGAGACGAGATGATTCCCACCAAGCGCTTCAAGACGGCCCTGTTCGCGGCCGCCATCCTGTGCGCCCCGCTGTGCGTCACGCTGCCGGCCGCCGCCCAAGGCTTCGCGACCACGATGGGCGCGCCCTACAAGCTCGACGCCAGGGCGCAGGCCGCACTGCTGAATGAATTGACGGCGCGCCGCTCGGCGGCCGGGCTGGATGGCGAGCACGGCTACAAGGTGCAGTCGCAGCACCCAGGCGTGCAGGGCACGCAAGTGGTGCGCCTGGCCCACCTGTACAAGGGCTTGCGCATCTTCGGTTCGGAGTCGGTGGTGGTGCTGGACCAGCAGCGCCAGATCGTGTCCGAGAGCGCCTCGCCGCGCCGCCTGAAGCTGGGCAGGGTTCCCGGCGCCGCCGTGCCGCCGGCCGCAGCGCCGGGCATCGAGCCGGCCGTCAAGCCGGCGATCAAGCGCGCCGCCGCCATCGCCGCCGCGCGCAATGGGCTTGTGAGCGGCGCCGTCAACGTGGTGTCGCCGCGCGCCGAACTGCTGATCTATCCGCATATGGGCGAAGACCGCGCGCCCGGCGCCGAGAACAAGGCGCCAGCCGACTTGAACGCGCTCGACCTGGTCGAGACGGTCGAGCGCTACGAACTGGCCTGGCTGGTGCGCCTGCGCATGCGCAGCGGCGAGCAGCCGCTGTACTTCGACGTGGTGGTGAGCGCAGTCGACGGGCGCGTCATCGCGCGCTGGAGCATGGTGCAGACGGTGACCGGGATCGGCCACAGCCAGTACAACGGCCAGGTGCCGCTGAGCACCACCTTCGCCAACGGCAGCTACCAGATGCTCGACCCGGAACGCGGCAAGGGCGGCACCTTCGGCGCGCTGGCGGTGACCAACGCCAACCACGGCACCAGCACCGGCAAGGTGTACGGCAACGCCACCAATACCTGGGGCGATGGCAAGCAGTTCGTGGAAGGATCGAGCACGACCAGTCCCAACGGCCAGACCGCGGCGGTGAACGCGATGTGGGGCTTGATCAACACCTACGACATGCTCAAGAACGTGCTCGGCTGGCGTGCGCTGGATGGGCAGGACACCGCCACCCACATCGCGGTGCACGTCAACCGCGGCTACGACAATGCGTACTACAGCGACACCTGCCGCTGCATGTTCATCGGCGACGGCACCTTCTTCACCAACCTCGGTGCGATCGACGTGGTCGGCCACGAGATGGGGCACGGCGTCACGGCTGCCACCTCCGACCTGGTGTATTCGGGCGAACCGGGCGGCCTCAACGAATCGAGTTCGGACATCGCCGGCGAAGCGGTGGAAGCGTATGCGCGCGCCGGCGGCCAGGGCGACACCTTGCCGGCGCTGGGCAACGACTGGATGCTGGGCAGCGAAATCGCGCGCGACGGCCAGCCGCTGCGCTGGATGGCCAAGCCGAGCCGCGACGGCCGCAGCCCGGACGCCTGGAGCAGCGAGCTGCGCGGGCTGGACGTGCACTACAGCAGCGGGCCGAACAACCGGATGTTCTACTTCCTGGCCCAAGGGTCCAGCGCCGACAGCGAGCATGAGGCGTACAGCAAGTACCTGACCGCGCGTCCGGCGGCGATGAACGGCATCGGCCTGGACCGCGCCTACCGCATCTGGTTCCAGGCCAGCACCACGCGCTTTACCAGCAGCACCAATTATGCCGATGCGCGCGCCAAGATGATCGAGGCCGCCGAGCAGCTGTACGGCGCCGGCGGACGGGAAGCGATCGCGGTGCGGCGCGCCTACGCCGCCATCAATGTCGGCGCCGACGTCGACGAACCCGAAGCCTCGGGGCCGCCGGCGGAATCGACCATGCGCCGGGTCCGCGCCACCGCGTCGAACATGACCGTCAGTCCGTCATCAGCGGATACGGATTGATCGGCGTGCCCTTCCACCACTGCTTCTCGGGCGTGAGCTGGACCAGGGCGAAGTGCAGGTGCGGCGCGTTGGGGTCGGAATTGCCGGTCACGCCGACATAGCCGACCAGGTCGCCGCGCTTGAGCTCCTTGCCTTCGACCACGCCGTCGGCATAGCGGTCGAGGTGGGCGTAGTAGTAGGCGAACTGTCCGGTCGGATCGAACTGGTACACGGTCATGCCGCCCGGTTTGCTCTGGAACAGCTTGACCACCTTGCCGTCGGCGGCGGCGAGCACCGGCGTGCCTTTCGGCGCCATGATGTCGAGTGCTTCATGGCGGCGTTGTTCGCCGCGCGCCTGGTCGAAGGTGTCGCTCAGCTGGGCGGCCTTGATGCCCTGGACCGGGACCAGCAGTTTGGTGGCCGGCGTGGCGACGGCAGCGGTATTCGTAGCCGTGGCGCCGGCGTCGGCCGCCGGCGCATCGGGACGCAGCGGCAGGTCGGCGTCGCTCAGGTCCGGCTCCACCACCGGCGCAGGAGGCAGTTGTCCCTCGATCGCGTAGGCCGGCACGCCGGGCGTCGGCGGCGCCTCGGCGGTGACGATTTCGGGTGGCGGCGCATCGTCGGACATCCTGCCCAACAGCACGAACAATACGCCGGCGCCAACCAGCAGCCCCACCACGAAGATCATCAGTTTTTTCATCGCGTTCCCTCCCGCGCCGCCGCGCTCGATCAGGTTAAAAAATTATTTTTGCAGAACGACTTCGACGCCGGCCGCCACCACTGCGCCGACCTCGGCCGCGCTCCAGTTGGTCAGGCGGATGCAGCCGTGCGACTCGGTCTTGCCGACGTGGCCCGGCACCGGCGTGCCGTGGATGCCGTAGTGCGGCTTCGAGAGGTCGATCCACATCACGCCGACCGGATTGTTCGGGCCCGGCTTGATCTGGGTCTTGCTGTCGCCGGCCTTGGCGTCCCAGAACAGTTTCGGGTTGTAGTTGTAGACCGGATTGGCGTGCACGCCTTCGATCTTCCAGGTGCCGATCGGCAGCGGATCGCGGCTGCTGCCGGTCGAGACCGGATATTGGGCCAGCAGCTGGCCGGAGGCGTCCAGCAGTTGCAGGGTCTTGGTGCTGTCGCGCACCACCACCTTGGCGGCCTGCGCCAGCGGCGCCTTGCCGTGCACGTTCGGCACCACGATCTGCTCGCCGCTGCGGCCCAGGTTCTTGCCCGGGTTCAGGCGTGCCAGCAGGGCCGGGCTGGCGTGGAACTTCTCGCCCAGGCCCTCGGCCGCGGTGGCGTAGCCCAGCTTGTTCAGCTTGGCCTTGCCCATCATGGTGTCGGGAATCGGCTGGAACGGGCCGGCCGTGTCTTCGTCGGCCAGCGTGTAGGTGGCCAGGGTTGGGGTGTTGTCGGCGTTCAGGGCGTTCCAGGTCGCGTCGTCCAGCTTGCCGGTGACGGGCAGGCTGCGGCTGGCCTGGAAGGTGCTCAAGGCCTGGCGCATGTTGGAACCATAGGCGCCGTCAATCTCGCCCGGCGACAGGTACATGCGCTCGAGCAGCACCTGGGCGCGCAGGAGACGTTCGAATTCGGCCTGCTCGGCGATGGCGGGATCCTGCACCGCGCCCGGGACATTGGGGGCGCTGCCGGTCACTGCCTGCATCGTGGTTTGCGGCTGTTGCTGCGGCTGCATTGGTTGCTGCTGTTGCTGCATCGGTTGCTGCGTCTGCTGTGCCAGCACGGCGTGAGGCAGGGCGCCGGCGAGGGCGGCAATCAGGGTAAGGGCGGTGGTTTTCTTCATCAGTATTGCCTCCTGCTTATTTCTTCTGGAGACTCCAGCGTAGTGACGCGTGCAGGGCGGGTCTGTGCGAGAACGAACTCATCATTCCGAACTCATCATCCCGAACTTATCATCCCGAACTTATCATCCCGAACTTATCATCCGTTACTGGGCCGCTGCCGTTGGGTAGCGCGGGACGCTACAATCGGGGTCACCATGCCTGAACCGACCATCCATACCGTCACACTCGTGCCGCTCGACGCCAGCTTTCCCGCCCCGGAGGGCGCCAGCCTACTGCAGGCGCTTGAAGCCGCCGGGCTGGACATCCCGAGTTCTTGCCGCAACGGCACTTGCCGCACCTGCATCTGCCGCGTGCGCACGGGCCGGGTGCGGCACCTGATCGAATGGCCAGGGCTGTCGTTCGACGAAAAGCGCGAAGGCTATATTCTGCCCTGCGTCGCCACGGTCTGCGGCGACGTGGTGCTGGACGCGCCGCTGGCGCGGCGCGTGCACTTCGGCTAGCTCAGCGGGCGGGCAAATCGAGCGCGCGCTCGATCACGTTCAACACCTGCGGCCAGGCCGGCGAAGTGGCGGCGACTTCGTCATAGTGGCTGGCTTGCGGCAGGATCACCACCTCGGCGCGGTCGCCGGCGGCCTGGGCGCGGCGCGCGTAGTCGTGCGCCACGCGCGGCGGCGAGATCGTGTCCAGTTCGCCGGTCACGAGCCAGGTGCGGCTGCCGTTCGGGATCAGCTCGGCCGCATTGGTGTCGGCGAACACGTCGGGACGAGCGGCGCTGGGTGTGCCGGCCAGCTGCGCCGTGTCGCGATCGCAGCTGGTCTTGATCAGTGCCGCCTCATGGCGCAGGTCGGCCAGGCCGCCCAGGCTGACGATGCGGTCGACCTTCAGCGGATTGGCGCGGTACAGCGTACTGGTTTGTGGAATGCGCGAACGGCCCGCGATCCACTGCACCAGCTGGCCGCCGGCCGAGTGGCCGACCGCGACGATGCGATTCAAATCGAGCGGCTGGCGCGGCGCCTGCGCCGCCAGCGCGTCGAGGGCGGCATGCATGTCGAGGTACATGCCGGGGTAGCCGCCGCCTTCTTCGTCCACCCGGCGGTATTCCATGTTCCACACCGCGATGCCGCGTGCGGCCAGCGCGCCGGCCATGTTGCGCAGCTGGGTGATGCCGCCGAATTCTTTCGTCCAGCAGCCGCCGTGCACCAGCACCGCCACCGGGAACGGGCCGCGGCCTGCGGGCAGGAACAGTTCGGCAAATTGCGAGGGGGCGGCACCGTAGCGGACGGTGGCGGTCGGCGCGGGGCCGCTCAGGGCGAGGTAGTCGGCGAGTTTCATCGGGGCGGCGGTGGCGGTGCAGTGGAGGATCGCGCCGAGCACGGCGGCCGGGAGCAGGCGGTTCAGGCGCATGGGACGGGTCTCTGAAGGCGGTCGAAACCGACACTATAGCCGAGCCGTGAGGAGTCCGGACGCCGGCTTCGGGCGCACCGCACGATTGAAATCCGGCCCTGTGGGAACCATGCTAGGCTGCACCCAACGTACCATGTTCAACAGGAGGCATACCATGAGCAATACGAAATCCAACCCATCCGGCAACAGCAGCAGCGGCAGCCAGAACCAGCAGTCCGACCACCTGTCCGAAGAGGACAAGGCCAAACAGGCGGCAGGCAAGGCCGACAAGAGCAGCCACGACGAGAAGTCGCGGGTCAAGGCCGGTACCGGCGAGGGCGCCGGCGGCGGCGCCAAGCAGAAGCAGAATCACTGACCGGCAGCAGCAGCGGCAAGAGCAGCGCGGCGGGTGCCTGCCCGCCGCAAGCACACAGGCAGCAGCGCAGGCAAAGCGTTGCCTTCCACGTCCTCGCGCGGCACGCGGCGGCCAGATGACCGCCGTGGCCGTGCGTCCCAACCTGAGAGGCTCACCATGAACCAGCAAACTTCGTACGATCCAGCACAACGCGGCGCCTTGCGTGCCCACACCACGCCCGATCCGGAATCGCCCAACGATCCGACTCCGCCACATCCGGCCCCACCGGTGCCGGACGACGTTCCCGATCCGGTCAACGCGCCGGTCGAAGAGCCGCGCCTGCCCGAGCCGCCGATCCGGGTCAGTTAAGCCGCATCAGTCCAATTGTTCGCTCCAATGCGTGCGAACACGGCCGGCGCAGCGCTGCCAGCGCCGCGCCGCGCCGCGCCGCTGCGAGGTGCGGCCTCAGGCGCCGTCAGCCTCGCGTTTTTCTTTCTGCTGGTCTCCCTGCTTGTCTTCCTGTGCGCGCTCCTGGCCAGCCGACTCGTTCGATGGCGGCAGCGGGGGAATGCCGCGGATCATTTCATCGGTTTCGTGCTGTCCCGGGGATTTCTCGCCGCTACCGATGTCCGCTTCGTCGTACATCGTGCGGCCCTTGTTCTTGGGATCGACATTGGGTGTCGGCTCGTTCATGCTGTGCTCCGGTAAAGTTGTCAATGTCGTATCAGCGTAACAGGCCATCTCGGCTTCCGGCGCGCGCTAGATCGGCGTCGTGCAGGGCGCTCCATCATGACGCAAGTGTTGTATTCAGGTTGCAGCTGTCATCCCCTGTGCTTCCTGTCACACAAGCGCAACAATGCGATTTCTATAATACGCCTGTAGCACACCACAGGAGGAGACGATGGGATCGACTTTGTACAACAAGATTTACCTGGGCCGCAGCCCGCGCTTCGGTTCGCGCGGGCTCCAACTGGCGTTGCTGGTGGGGTTGGCGGCCAGTGCCGGACTCGGCTGGTTGGCACTGCGCGCGCTGCGCTGAAGCGAGGTTGCTTGCCGCGGACCCGGGCGACGGGTACCATGTCGCCCTTTGGGTATTGACTACGCGGTAATGAAAAACGAAAAGCTGACGACGGACGAATACGATGCGCTGGAACTGATCCGGCGCGGCACACGGCAAGACCTGGCCACCGCCTGTGTCGGGCGCAACACCAAGCGCCTGTGCGGCATCAAGCTGGCCAACAAGGCCAGGGACGGCCGCCTGACGCTGACCGACAAGGGCCTGGAACTGCTGTTCCTGCGCCGCTGCATCACCAGCCTGCGCGCACTGGCGCTCGACCCGGCCGCGCACCTCGACGAAGACGTGCTGCGCTTCCTGAGCCGCAAGTCGCACGTGATGCCGATCGAGACCGGCGGCTACGCGCTGACCGACAAGGGCCGCGAATCGCTGGCCGACATCGAGCAGCAGGCTGCACAGCGCTGATCGGCTGATCGGCCGATCAGTTGGCGCGGCGGCGGTGCGGATACACCAGCACCCGTACCGCCACTTCGGCCGGCACGTTCATGGTGGCGAGGAACTCGGCTGCGCGCTGCAGGCCAAGCGTGGGCACCGACGCCACCGCCTGGTTGACCAGGTCGCGCGTGCGGTGGTCGAGGCGCTGCACACGCGTGGCGCCCGTGACGGCGCCGGGCGCCAGGTCACGCATCTCGTTCATGATCATGTCGGATATTCCAGGTTACAAAAGAGGCACGGGCATTGTACGGCCAATGATGTCTGATTGGCCATGGAAATGTTTGGCCGCTGTGACCGTTGCATGCCAGGGCGGCATGCAATTGCCGCGATGCCTCAGGCGGCTGCGGCGGCGTTCGCCAGTTGCGGCGCCAGCTCAAGCGCCGGCAAGGCCAGCGAACGCCGCTCGCGCAGCAGCTGTTCGAACTCGTGCGCCGGCAGCGGCCGGCTGAAGTAATAGCCCTGCATCTCGTCGCAGCCACGGCTGCGCAGGTAGTCGAGTTGCTCGCGCGTCTCCACCCCTTCGGCGATCACCGCCAGCTTCAGGTTGTGCGCCAGCGCGATGATCGAGGTGACGATGGCGGCGTCGTTGGCGTCCGCCGTAATGTCCGACACGAACGAGCGGTCGATCTTGAGCACGTCGATCGGGAAGCGCGACAGGTAAGAGAAGCTCGAGTAGCCGGTGCCGAAGTCGTCGATGGACAGGTTCACGCCCAGCGCCTTCATGCGGTGCAGCAGCTCGACCGCCGGCGTGACGTCGCTCATGAACAGGCTCTCGGTCAGCTCGATCTCGAGGCAGGCCGGGTCGAGCCCGGTTTCATTCAGCGCCGATTCGAGGCTCTCGAGCAGGTCGCTGGCGCCGAACTGGCGTGCCGACAGGTTCACCGCCACCCGCAGGCGCGGCAAGCCGGCATCCTGCCAGGCCTTGTTCTGGGCGCAGGCGGTGCGCATCACCCAGGCCCCGATCGGGACGATCAGGCCGGTCTCCTCGGCCACGCCGACGAAGCGTCCCGGCGGCACCATGCCGAGCTCGGGATGGTTCCAGCGGATCAGCGCTTCCATGCCGACGATCTGGCCGCTTTTCAGGTCCACCTGCGGCTGGTAGTGCAGCACGAATTCGTCGCGTTCGAGCGCATTGCGCAGCGCGCCTTCGATGCGTACCCGCTCCAGCGACTCCTCGTTCATGGCCGGCGTATAGAACTGGAAGTTGTTGCGGCCTAGTTTTTTGGCGCGGTACATGGCGATGTCGGCGTGCTCGGTGATGTTGTCGCCGGTGGTGCCTTCGCTCGGGTACACCGCGACCCCGATCGAGCAGGTGACGAAGAATTCCTTGTTGCCGAGCAGGACCGGCTGGGCCACCGCATCCATCACCCGCTGTACGATGGCGGGCGAGAGCGGCTCGTCGCTGTGCTCGGACAGGATCACCACGAATTCGTCGCCCGACAGGCGCGCCACCGTGTCCGAGTCGCGCAGCGACGAGCGCAGGCGCGCCGCCACCGTTACCAGCAGCACGTCGCCGGCCTTGTGGCCCATGCTGTCGTTGACGAACTTGAAGCGATCGAGGTCGATCAGCATCACCCACACCGGCCGCCCGTTGCGGGTCGAACAGGCGATCGCCTGGCTCAGACGGTCCTGCAACAGCGAGCGGTTGGGCAGGCCGGTGAGCACGTCGTGCTGGGCCACATGGTGCACGCGCTGCTCGGTGAGTTTGCGTTCGGTGATGTCGCTGCCGGTGCCGCGGTAGCCCATCAGGCAGCCCTGGTCGTCGAACACCGGCTGGCCGTTGACGCAGAACCAGCGCGTGTCGCCGCGGTCGTCGGTGATGCGGTATTCGAGGTTGGCGAACGGCTCGTGCGCCTGCATCGCCGCCAGGTGGGCGCGTCCGGCGTCCGAGTCGAGCAGGCCCGGCACGTATTCCCAGCGCGTCTTGCCCAGCAGGCCCTGGACCGCGACGCCCGATTTTTCGGTGAAGCCGCCGGTGATCATGGTGAAGCGCATCTGCGCGTCCTGTTCCCAGTACCAGTCGGACGACATCGACACCAGCTGGCGGAAGCGCTGCTCGCTGTGCAGCAGCGCCTTTTCGGCGCGTTCGCGCGCCGCCATGTCTTCGATCAGGCGCCGGTTGGACAGGCGCAGGGCGGCGGTGCGCTGGCGCACCAGGTGCAGCACGTCGCGTGCGCGCCGGCTGGAGCCCTGCATGAAGGCGGCCCCCAGCAGCGTCACCAGCAGGCCGCCGGCCAGCAGCGCGCTCGAGGCCATGTGGTCGGGCAGGAAGGGACGCGGCGCGGCCGCCACGTCGACCCGCCAGGCGCGCCCGCCTGCTTGCAGCACGGTGCTCGACGAACCCGGGTGGCCGGGCGCCAGCAGCGATTCGAGCGGGTTGCGCTGGCTCGGGGCGGCGTGGCCGGTGGAAAACAGCAGCGCATCATTGGCGGCGTACACCGACACCAGCACGTCCTGGCTGTCGAGCAGACGGGCGCCGGCGAGCGAGGCCTGCACCAGGTCGCGCGCGCGGACGATCGCGGTGGGGTCGCCCATCGGCGCGCCGTCCAGTCCTTGCCGCACCGCGGCCACGCGCGCATCGGCCTGCTGCGCGAAGGCGAGCGCCAGGTAGCGGTACTCGAGGCGGCTGACGCCGACGAACAACGCCGCGCAAGCGACCAGGCCACCCCCGAGCGTGAGGGCTGCCGCAAGCGTCAACGTTCTGGTCAGGCGGCTCGGCATGGTGGTCGGGGGTCGGTTCGAAAAAGTCGGTTTCACCACCGGCGCTGCGTGCCACTGGCATGGCTATGCTTGCCGGTAGGCATTAATGCGCGCCAGTGTGTCACAAACACTCAGTTGTCGCAAATAAATCCTATCGTGCGTGGCAGGCGTCAGACAGCCCGTGCCGTCAGCCATGCAAGCAGGCCGCGCACCAGCAGCCGGTTGCTCCAGCCCCAGCCGAAACCATTGCGCCGCGCCAGGCGCGCGAGCGGCGTCAAACCGGCGCCGCCGGCACCTGGACGGCACGCGAACAGGATGCGGTTGTTGCCGGCTACGCCGCGCGGCCAGGCCACGCGCCCGCCGAACGCGTCGCGCAGCCGCGCCAGCGCGCCCGCGTAATCCAGATCGTAGGTGAAGATGTTCGCCACCAGCACTCCGCCCGGGCGTAGCGCGCGCCGACAGCCGGCGTAGAACGCGCGGCTCGACAGGGCAGGCGGCAGGCCGGCGCTGTCGAAGCCGTCGACCAGCAGCACGTCGGCTTCGTCGGCCATGTGCGCCACGGCGTCGGCGGCGTCGACGTGCAGCACGCGCAGGCGCGCGTCGTCGGGCGGCAGGTGGAAGGCGTCGCGCAGCGCGATCACGTCGGCGCGCACTTCCAGCACGGTGATGCGGGCGTCGGGAAAATAGCGGTAGCAGAACTTGGCCAGCGAGCCGCCGCCCAGCCCGACCATCACGATATGACGCGGACGCGGCTGCAGCAGCGCGAAGCCCATCATGGCGCGGGTGTAGTCCAGCACCAGGGCGCTGGGGCGCGACAGCAGCATCTCGCTCTGGACGTCGTCCGGGGTGAATTCGAGCGTGCGGCGGTCGCCCACGGTGCGCACCAGCGGGGCGGAGGGAGTGGTGGGCGGCGCGGCGGGTGATTCGGCTGGTGCAGGCATGGGCGAAGTATATGTCAGCTGCGCAGCACGGCGCGGCCGGCGGTGCGCCCCGCGCTTGCCTCTGCTTGTTCCAAAGCATCTGTTTCTGCTAAGCTGGGTCCTTCGACGGAGAACCCATGTTCCTGGACCATCCCACCCTCACCGCAACCAACGGTCACAGCGAGCCCGACCGGCTGGAACGGCTGCAGCGGGTGTACGGATACGTGATGGCGCTGGCGGACAGCGCCGGCAACCCGGGCTTCGTCGACAAGCTGACCCAGCTCCACGACCACAAGGGGACGTTGATCGTGTTCTGGCACGCAGCGCCCGCCCGGGACGAGCGGGATTATTTCACCCGCGCCTGGGCCAGCAAGGTCGGCGACGGCACCCCGAACGTCGAACATGAATACTGAACTGACTATGCTGCTGGACGCGTCCACCATGGTGCTGATCCTGGCCCTGGGCAACCTGGCCTTGTGCGCACTGCTGACCTTTTTCGATCACGGCACGGCGCGCGCGCCGGCCCTGAACGTGTGGAGCCTGTCCAAGCAGATCCAGGGCGGCGCCTGGCTGCTGCTGGCGCTGGGCGACGCCGGCGTGGTGCCGCCGGCGCTGGCGGTGCCGGGTGGTTATGCGCTGCTGTTCGCCGGCGTCGCGGTCGAGGCCGGCGCTTCGTGGGAACTGGCGCGCCGTCCCGGCTGGCGCCGTCCGACCCTGGTCGCGAGCGCGCTGGCGATCCTGGCGTTCTTCCTGTGCTACCTGGTCGACGAAGAAGGCTTGCGCGGTCTGGCGGCCTCGCTGCTGCTGGGCGCGTTCTATCTGTCCGGTTCGGTGGCGCTGGCCTGGCGCTGGAGCGAGGCCAGCCTGCTGCGCCGTTTCCTGGCCGTGGCCAGCGGCGCGCTGGCGCTGGTGGTCGCCTCGCGCGGGCTGTCGGTGCTGTTCCTGAAGGGCGGCTGGGGCTGGATGTCGAACGAATTGCTGGCGCAATTCTCGAGCGGCGCGCTGTATCTGCTGATGCTCGGTAACGGCTTCGGCATGCTGCTGCTGGCGCGCGAACGCCTGCAGGAGGCGCTGGCGCGGCTGGAGACGATCGACCCGCTGACCGACGTGCCGAACCGGCGTGGCTTCTTCGGGGCGCTGGCGCCGTGGATGGCGCTGGCGCGCCGGCCTGGCCTGCCGACCGCGCTGGTGGTGCTCGACCTGGACCAGTTCAAGCGCATCAACGACGGCTACGGCCACCCGGCCGGCGACGCCGTGCTGCGCCACGTGGTGGAGCTGACCCGGCGTCAGCTGCGCGACAGCGACCAGCTGGGGCGCCTGGTCGGGGTCGAATTCGCGATCCTGCTGCCGCGCACCAACCTCGACGAAGCCACGCTGGTGGCCGAGCGTATCCGCGCCGCGATCGAGGCCACCCCGGTCAAGAGCGAACGGGCGCTGATCAAGATGACGGCCAGCTTCGGCGTTACCACCATCCGTCCGGAAGACAGCACCACCACGCTGTTCGGGCGCGCCGACGAGGCGCTGCTGCGCGCCAAGGGCGAAGGGCGCAACCGCGTGGCGCAGGCCAGTGCGGCGCCGGCCGAGGTCTGATCCAGTCTGTCACGTTCCTGTCACGCCTGGCGCGTATCCTGCGAGCTGGTTTCGCAATACCGCGCCTCATGCCTTTAACTGCCGCCGAACCACCCATCTACGCCGCCGTCGAACTCGGGTCCGACAGCTTCCGCCTGCACGTCGGCCGTTTCGACGATGGCTGCCTGCGGCTGGTGGCCAGCATGGCCGAGCCGGTGCGCCTGAGCGCCAGCATCGACGAAGACGGCATGCTGTGCCCGGCCGCGATGCGGCGCGCGCTGGCCTGCCTGGGCGAATTTCGCGCCGCGCTCGACGCCTGGCGTCCACACGCCACGCGCGTGGTGGCCACCAGCGCGCTGCGCATGGCGCGCAACGCGCCGCTGTTCCTGCCGGCGGCCGGCCAGGCGCTCGGCCATCCGGTCGAGATCATCGCCGGCGACGAAGCCGGGCGCCTGGTGTATCTGGGCGTGGCCAGCACGCTCGATGCGCACGATCCGGCCCCGCGCCTGGTGATCGACATCGGCGGCGGCGCCACCGAGCTGGTGGCCGGGCAGGGCGCGGCCATCCGCCGCATCGAAACCTTCGCGGTCGGCGCAGTGCGCAAGAGCCTGACGTTCTTCCCGGACGGGCGCATCGACGACGCCGGCTTCGAGGCGGCGGTGCGCTCCAGCCGCAGCCGTTTCGCCGACGCCGCCCTGGGCGCACCAGGCTGGCCGCTGGCCTACGGCGCCTGCGGCACCGTGCGCGCGCTGGCCGAAATCGTGCAACAGGAAGAGGGCGCGGATGCGCGCCTGACGCGCGACGCACTGGCGCGCCTGCGGCGTGCTTTTGTCGTCAGCGGCAATGTGGCGCGCGTGCGCCTGGCGTGGGAGCCGGCGGCGCGGGTGTCGCACCTGCCGGGCGGGCTGGCGATCCTGATCGGATTGATGGAACAACTCGACATCGCCGAGCTGGCGCCGGTGCATGCCGGCCTGCGCGTGGGCGCGCTGTGGGATCTCTATCTGCGCAGCGCGCCGGCGCCGGACGTGTCAGTCGAGCCGCTTGGCGTCGTCTGAGGCCGGCGCCACCGGCGCCACCACCGCAGTCTGGCCATCGCGCAGCCAGCCGAACAGGATCGCCATCATCAGCGGGCCGACAAAGAGGCCGATCACGCCCAGCGTCGACACCCCGCCCAGGAGGCCAAACAGCACCGCCAGGAACGGCAGGTTGACCGCGTGCCCGATCAGCTTCGGGCGGATGAATTTATCGACCAGGAACAGCTCCACCGCGCCCCAGGTGAACAGGCCGAGCGCTTCGGCCGAATGGCCCTGGCCGAACAGCAGCAGCGAGACCATGGTGAACGACAGCGGCGCGCCGCCCGGGATCAGGGCCATGTAGCCGGTGATCACGCCCAGCAGGGCCGGGGCCGGGGCGCCGGCGATCCAGTAGGCGATGCCGAGCACCACGCCTTCGAGGATCGCAATCGAGCCCAGTCCCAGCGCGGTGCCGCGTACCGACAGTGGCAGCACGCGGCGCAGCTTGGCGTACTGCTCGGGCATCAGGCGCGCGCCGGCGCGGTCGAGGTAGTGCATCACGGCCGGGCCGTGCAGGTACAGGACAAAGAGGGTGAGCAGCGTCAGGAACAGATACAGGGCGTTGGCCAGGATGGTCGAGCCCCACACGCGCGCGGCGTCGGTCAGGTGCGGCATGAAGTCGCCTACCGTGGTGCGGATCAGCGCGTTCATGCCGCCCGGCACCGCCAGGTGCTCTTCCCACCACTTGACGGCCGGCTCGGCGACCATCGGCAGCCCGGCCAGCCAGCCCGGCACCGGCACCCCGGTCTCGTTGAAGGTGACCAGCATGCGCTGCAGCGCCGCCAGTTCGTAGCTGAGGGTATGGAACAGCAGCACCGAGGGGCCGATGAAGCTGACGATCAGCAGGGCCAGCATGAAGCTGGCGCTGGCCAGCGGCGGCCAGCCGCGCGCCACCAGGCGCGCGTGCAGGGGCCAGGTGATCACCGCCAGCAGTCCGGCCCAGGCGATCGAGCCGAGGAAGTGCTGCAGCAGCAGGGCCAGCGCGGCTGCGAACAGCAGCGGCAACATCAGGTGAGCGTTCTTGCGCATGCCGGGCCGTTCTTCTTTCCTCAAATATCCGCCGGCCGCTGCAGCGCGCCGACGCGTTTCCTATAAATATCCTCGCGGCGGAGCGCGCGGCAGAAGTTTACAGCACAGTTGTTACCTTTGAAGAATAATTCAAGGCGTATTCCTATAAAAGAGGAGTTTGCGGAAGGAATGCTTCGTAAAAACCGAAGGCGGGCGCAATCCGCCTCGGGTGCGTGCAGGGACGGTGCAAATCGTTTATATTGTTCGCCCTTTTCACCACGGAGGTGCCCATGCCCCGCAAGATTGCCGCAGCAGAGCCGGCCAAACCAGCCCGCGCACCGCGCGCGGCAGCCAAAACCGTTAAGGGTGCGGTGCGCAGCGCGGCCAAGGCCCCGCTCAAGGTTGCAGTGAAGACTGCAGGAAAGACCGCGAGCAAGCCTGCCGTAAAGACTGCCGCCAAGGTCGTGGCCAAGGCGCCCGCCAGGACGGTCGCCAGGCCAGCGGAGAAAAGCGCAGCGCCGAAAAAGGCCGGTGTCGCCTCGGTCGCCATGACTGCCGCCCGCAACCTTGTCCCCGGCGTCAAGCGCGCGCCGCGCAAGGCGCCGGCTGCCGCGCCGGAACGCACGTCCACGCCGGATGCGCGTCCGGCGCTGGTACGCGACAGCTTTACCATGCCGGAAGGGGAATACGCGGTGCTGGCCGACGTGAAGCAGGCATGCCTGCGCGCCGGGGTCGACGTCAAGAAGAGCGAGTTGCTGCGCATCGGCGTGGCCCTGCTGGGCCAGCTCGACGTGCCGACGCTGCAGGCGGTGCTGGCGGCGCTGCCCCAGCTCAAGACGGGACGCCCGCCGGCGCAATCCTGAAGCTGATCGGCCGCGCCTAATGGATCGCCGAGGCGCTGGTCAGCTCCTTCAGTTCGCGGATCGGGATGTTGGACTTCTCGTGCATCCGCAACAGGATGGTGGCGCCGACGTTGAGCTTGCGGTGCCGGATCTTGCTGATGATCGGCGGCTGTACTTCCAGCACGCGGCACAGCTCGGCATCGTTCTTCAGCTGCATACGCTCGATCAGCGTGTCGAGCAATTTGTTGGGCACGAAACTCGATGGCTCCAGTGCGCGGGCGCGATGCATCGCCTCGAGCATTTCCTGTTTTTTCTGTCGTACGCTCATGTTGAATTCTCCAAAAATGATGCATGAATTCAAGACAGATCGACTGTTCTGGAGAATACCCGCCTGTTGTGTTGGCTTATGCGTGGCGGTCGTTGTGATATTACTACGACTATGTTGCGCACGATTAGGGTTATTTAACTAATTCCGTGCTATATGAGCGTTTCTTCGCGGAATTTACGCTAATTTCAATCCAGAATTAGTGAGCACAAGAACTTTATCGGCCATGGCGGCCGCAGCGTGGGAGTGGGTGACCATGATCGCGCCGGCGCCGTGCGCGCGCGTCTCGGCGCGCAGCAATTGCAGGATGCCGGCGGCGGTGTCGGGATCGAGATTGCCGGTCGGTTCGTCGGCCAGCAGCAAGGCCGGACGGTGCACCAGGGCGCGCGCGATGGCGACCCGCTGCAGTTCGCCGCCCGAGAGCTGGCGTGGGAAGTCGGCGCCGCGTCCCTGCAGGCCGACCGCATCGAGCATGGCGGTGGCGCGCGCGGTGGCGTCGCCATTCGCATCGCCATTCAGAAGCAGCGGCAGCGCCACGTTCTGGCGCAGCGTCAGGTGCGGCAGCACGTGAAAAGCCTGGAAGATGAAGCCCATGCGGGTGCGCCGCAGGCGGGTGGCGGCATCGTCGTCGAGTGCCGACATCGGCACGCCGTCGACCAGCACCCGCCCGCCGGTGGGTGCGTCCAGCCCGGCAATCAGGTTCAGCAGGGTCGACTTGCCGACCCCGGACTCGCCCATGATGGCGACGAACTCGCCCGGCTGGAACACATGCGACAGCTGCGACAGCACGGTACGGCCGCCGTAGGTCTTGGTGAGCTGGTCGAGTTCGAGCATCCGGTCCTGGTGGGTTGAGTCGGTTGAAGGTTCAGCGGAGGTTCAGCGAGTGAGCGCGCGCCGCAGGGCATAGCTGACCGCGTCCACCAGCGCCACCAGCACCAGCATCGCGATCACCACCGTGGCGGCGCTCGGCATCTGGAACAGCGACAGGTGGTACTTCAGCATCTGGCCAAGGCCGCCGGCCCCGACCACGCCCAGCACGGCGGCGGCGCGGATATTGTTCTCCCAGCGGTACAGCGTGTACGACAGCATCTGCGGCAGCGCCTGCGGCAGCGTAGCGTACAGGAAGGCTGCCAGCGGCCGCGCGCCATTGGTGCGCAGGCTTTGCTCGGCTTGCGGCTCGACGTTTTCCAGGGCGTCGGCGAACAGCCGCCCCAGCACCCCGGCCGTGTGCGCCGCCAGCGCCAGCGTGCCGGCCATCGGCCCCAGCCCGGCCAGCACCAGCAGCACCGCAGCCCATACCAGTTCCGGGATCGAGCGCAGCACGTTGAGCACCAGCCGCACCACCGCGCGCGCCACCCGCCCCATGCGCCCGGCGCCGGCCAGCGCCAGCGGCAGGCCGAGGAGCGCCGCCAGCAGGGTGCCGACGGCCGACATGGCCAGCGTCTCGCCCAGCGCGCCCAGGGTCTTTTGCAAAAAGGCGGGGCTGGTCTCGGGCGGTGCAAAACCTTCCAGGAATTCGCGCGCCGACGTCACCGCTTCGGCGGTGAAGAAGGCGCTCCAGGCCAGCGGCAGCGAGGCGAAGCTGGCCACCACCAGCGCCACGATGCCGATCAACAGCAGCCAGGTGCCGACCGAGCGCCGTGGCGGCGCAGGAATCGTGTTCGACGCGTGCGTCATCCGAGCCTCCGGCGCAGGAATTTCGAGACCAGGTCGGCGGCCGCCACCAGCAGCACGAACATGATCAGCATGGTGGCGACTTCGCCGCCGGCCATCATCTTGGTCGACTCGTCCAGGCGCTGGCCGAGGCCGCCGGCGCCGACGAAGCCCATCACCGCCGAGCCGCGGATCGCGCACTCCCAGCGGTACACGGTGTACGACACCAGTTCGGCGCTCGACTCGGGCAGGGCGCCGTACAGCAGCGCCGGCAGCCGTCCGCCGCCGTTGGCCAGCAGGACGTCGGTGGCGTGGGCGTCGCCCGATTCCAGGATCTCGGCGTACACCTTGGCCAGCATGCCGCTGTAGGAGAGGGCAATGGCCAGCACGCCGGCGGTGGGCCCAAGGCCGACGATGCGCACGAACAGCAGCGCCCACACCAGCTCGGGCACCGAGCGCAGGATGACCAGGATCCAGCGCAGCAGCTGGCGCACGCAGGCCGCCAGCGGGTGCATGCGGCCGGTGCCGAGGCGCGAGATCGACAACCGTTCGCTGATCACGAAGGTGGCGGGAATCGCGGCCAGCAGCGCCAGGGTCAGGCCGGCGCTGGCGATGGCGACCGTCTGCCAGGTCTCGCGCAGCACCATCGCCAGGAATTCGGGTTCGACCGAGGGCGTCAAAAAGTCGCGCAGGAACATGCCGGCCGCGCGCAGGCTCTGGGCGTCGAACAGCGCCCAGGGCTTGAACTCGCTGGCCACCAGCATCGGGTACAGCAGCAGAAGGAATACGACGGCGGCGGTGACGCGGGTGCGCCAGGCCGGATCAGGGTGAATTACTTTCGTCATGCAGCGTGCAGGTGCATTGTTGCGGCGTTCAGAAGCAGGCGCCGACCGCGATCCGCTCGGGCGAATCGTGCAGGACGTCGGGTGCGGGCTGCACATGTTCGTTGGCGTACAGCTCGGCGATCATGGCGTCGCTGACCTGGTCGCGCGGCGCATCGAACACGATGCGGCCGTCGCGCAGGCCGATCAGGCGCCCGAAGCCTTCGCGCGCCAGTTCGACCTGGTGCAGGCTGCATACCAGCGTGGCGTTGCGTTGTTGCGCTTCCCGGCGCAGCGTGGCCAGGGTGTGGCGCGCCAGCGCCGGGTCGAGCGCGGAAATCGGCTCGTCGACCAGCAGCGCTTCGGCGTTCGACAGCAGCAGGCGCGCCAGGCCGCAGCGCTGGCGTTCGCCGCCCGACAAGCGGTCGACCCGCGCATACAGCTTGTCGCCCAGGCCGAAGCGCGCCAGCGCCGCATGGGCGGCGTCGGGATCCTGCGGGCGCACCAGCGAACTCAGTGCCTGCCACAGGCTCCAGTGCGGCAGGCGCGCCGCCAGCACCGCGGTGACCACGCGCTGGCGCGGCGGCAGCGGCGGCGTCTGCGGCGCCAGGAACAGGTGGCTGCGCAGGCGGTGGCGTTGGCTGCCGTTCATGGCCCAGGGATCGCGTCCGAACACTTCCAGGCTGCCTTCGGCGGGACGGTGAGCGCAGGCCAGGGTGGCCAGCAGCGTGGTCTTGCCGGCGCCGGAAGGGCCGATCAGGGCGACCTGCTCGCCGGCGCCAATCTCGAGCTCGAGCGCGTGCAGGGCGGGCGCGCGCAAGCCCGTCAGGTGGCGCACGGTGAGTTGACGCAGGCGGTAGGTCGGCATCGGCGTACTGCTCCTGCGATTACTTCAGCAGGCCGGCGTTGCGCGCGGCGGCTTCGATCGCGCCGTAGTTGGCGGTCTTGGTCGGCACGAACCTGGTGGCGCGTTGCAGTTCCAGGATTTCCTTGCCCTGCGGGGTCGAATCGTCCAGCGCCAGGAAGGCGTCAACGATCTTCTTCTTCAGCGCCGGATCCATGTCGCTGCGCACGCTCCAGTTGTAGTCGAAGTAGCCCGGGGTGGTGTAGAACACGCGCACCTGCTTCGGATCGACCTTCTTGGCTTCGACCAGCTTGTCCCAGACCGAGATGTTCAGCGCGCCGGCATCGACCTTGCCGCCGGCCACGGCCGCCACGGTGGCGTCATGCGCGCCCGAGAAAGCGATGCGCTTGAGATCGGTGTCCGGGTTGATCTTGGCGCCCAGCAGGAACGAGCGCGGCATCAGGTGGCCCGAGGTCGACGATTCGGAACCGAAGGCCAGGGTCTTGCCCTTCAGGTCTTCCAGCTTGTTGATGCCTGGCTGGGTGGTGATGAACACCGAGCGGAACTTTTCGTCTTCCACGCGCTGCACCAGCGGGGTGACCTGGCCCTTGCTGCGCACATTGGCCTGCACGAAGGTGAAGCCGCCGAACCAGACCATGTCGATCTTGCGGTTGATCAGGCCTTCCACCGAAGCGGCGTAGTCGGTCACCGGGGTGAACTCGACCTTCAGGCCGGTCTGCCTGGCGAGGTAGTCGCCCAGCGGCTTGAACTTGCGCTGCAGTTCGGTCGGAGCTTCGTCGGGAATGGCCGAAACGCGCAGCACGCCGGCGCTCGATTGCGCATGGGCGGCGCCCGCGATGGCCAGGGTGCCGACGGCGGCGGCGATCAGGTGCTTGAGGACTTGGCGGCGGAGGGACAGGGTCATGAGAGTTCTTGTTGAAAGTTAACGACGAGGTTGAAGACGGATTTTCCTCAAACGGGGTGCACGCTTGAACCGAAGCGAAAACGGCGTTTCGCGACAATCCGCTATGATAGCAAAAACGGCAACAGAATCAGGCGCCTGGCCTGGCCATCTCGCATGGTGCGGCGTGGCGGCACGAATGATAAACCTTATGCTGACCTCCTGTATATCCGAAATAGCGCCCGCCGGTGTGCCCAGTGCCCACGTTGCAGACGAGCTGCACGCTTCGCTGGGCGCGCCAGAAGCCTGGATTTCGCCCAAATTCCTCTACGATTCGCTCGGCTCCAAGCTGTTCGAGGCGATCTGCGAGCTGCCCGAATACTATCCGACCCGCACCGAAGCGGCGCTGTTCGAGCGCCACGGCGCCGAGATCGCGCGCGTGGCGGGCGCCGGCAGCACCCTGATCGACCTGGGAGCAGGCAACTGCGCCAAGGCGGCCTCGCTGTTTCCGCTATTGGCGCCGGCCCAGTACGTGGCGGTCGACATTTCCAGCGAATTCCTGCATGACGCCCTGGGCCGCCTGCGCCAGCGCTTCCCGCACATCGCGATGGAGGCGCTGGGCATGGACTTCTCGCAAACGTTCGAACTGCCGCCGCAAGTGCGCGCGGGGCGCCGCCTGTTCTTCTATCCCGGCTCGTCGATCGGCAACTTCACGCCGGACGAAGCGCAAGCCTTCCTGCAGCGCCTGCGCGCCCAGTGCGGCAACGACGGCGGCATCCTGATCGGGATCGACCTGGTCAAGGACAAAGCGGTGCTCGACGCCGCCTATGACGACGCGCTGGGCGTGACCGCCGCCTTCAACCTGAACGTGCTGCGCCACGTGAACACGCTGCTCGGCGCCGATTTCGACATCCGCGCCTGGCGCCACCGCGGCTTCTACAACGCCGCGCGCGGCCGGGTCGAGATGCATCTGGAAGCGATCCGCGACCAGGAAGTGCGCTGGCAGGGCGGCGCGCGTGCTTTCCGCGCCGGCGACTGCATCCACACGGAGAACAGCTACAAGTACCAGCAGGCCGACGCGGTTGGGCTGCTGGAGCGTTCCGGCTTCGAGGCGACCCGGATCTGGACCGATCCGCAATGTCCGTTCGCCGTCATCCACGCCCAGGCGATCCCACAATGAACATGTTGCGCGACGATAGCCTGCAACGCCGCTTCGGGCAAGTACGCGCCCGTTCGCTGCACCTGGCCGAGCCGCTCTCGAACGAGGATTGCTGCGCCCAGTCGATGCCGGACGCCAGCCCGATCAAGTGGCACCTGGCGCACACCACCTGGTTCTTCGAGACCTTCATCCTGGAGCCGCGCGAGGAGGGCTTCGCGCCTTTCCATCCGGCGTTCCGGGTGCTGTTCAATTCCTACTACAACGGCGTCGGCGCCAAGCATCCGCGTCCGCAGCGCGGCCTGCTGACGCGGCCGTCGCTGGACGAAGTCAAAGCCTATCGCGCCGACGTCGACCGGCGCATGATGGCGCTCCTCGGCAACGCCGTGGACGAGACGCTGGCCGCCACCGTCGAACTCGGCCTGCAGCACGAGCAGCAGCACCAGGAATTGATGCTGACCGACGTCAAGCACCTGCTATCGTGCAATCCGCTGTACCCGGCCTATGCGCACGACGCGCTGGTCGAAGCCGCACCGGCGCCGGCGCTGGAATGGCTCGACTTCGACGGCGGCCTGGCCGAGATCGGCTACAACGGCCGCGGCTTCTGCTTCGACAACGAACTGCCGCGCCATCGCACCTATGTGGCGCCGTTCGCGCTGGCCTCGCGCCTGGTCACCAACGGCGAATACCTGGCCTTCATCGAGGCCGGCGGCTACCGCGATCCGGCGCTGTGGCTGGCCGAGGGCTGGGACAAGGTTGCGTCAAGCGAGATCACCCATCCGCTGTACTGGTTCGAGGATGACGGCGGCTGGCACGAATTCACCCTGCACGGCGCCAGGCCGCTCGACCTCGAGCGTCCGGTCACTCACGTCTCGCTGTACGAGGCCGACGCCTATGCGCGCTGGGCCGGCGCCCGCCTGCCGCTTGAGTCTGAGTGGGAATTCGCCGCGCGCCAGGCCACCCTGGGGGGCGGTTCGGCGCACCATCCGGCCGCCGCCAGCGGCCACGGCCTGCAGCAGATGTTCGGCGCCTGCTGGCAGTGGACCAGCAGCAGCTACGCGCCGTACCCGGGCTTTGCCCCGGCGGCGGGCGCCATCGGCGAATACAACGGCAAGTTCATGATCAACCAGTACGTCCTGCGCGGCTCCTCGTGCGCCACGCCGGACGGCCACGCGCGCGCCAGCTATCGCAACTTCTTCCCGACCGGCGCGCGCTGGCAATTCAGCGGCATCCGGCTGGCACGATGAGCCGCCGGCGTGACTGGCGCGCGCGCCTGCTCGACCAGCGCGCCAATATCTACATCCTGTCGCACCCGCTGGCGTTCGCGCTGCAGGTGATCAAGGGCTTCCGCGCCAACCAGGGCTTGCTGCTGGCCGGCGCGGTTGCCTATTACGCGCTACTGTCGATCGTGCCGTTCCTGATGCTGGTGGTGGTGGTGCTGTCGCACTTCATCGACCAGGCCGAGCTGCTCGACACGCTGCGCCGCTACCTCGAGCTGCTGGTGCCCGGCCAGTCGCGCCCGATCGTCACCGAAGTCGCCATCTTCCTGCAAGACCGCCAGTTGATCACCTGGGTGCTGGCGCTCACCATGCTGTTCTTCAGTTCGCTCGCCTTCACCGTGCTGGAAAACGCGATGAGCGTGATCTTCGTGCACCGGGTAAAGGCGCGGCGACGTCACTATGCGGTGTCGGCGCTGCTGCCGTACTGCTACATCGTGGCGCTGGGCTTTGGCATCATGATCGTGACCCTGGTGGCCGGCGCGCTGCAGGTGATGGGCACCGAGAGCGTGTGGCTGTTCAACTACCACTGGTCGCTCGGCGGCGTCTCCGGCGCATTGCTGTATCTGCTGGGTCTGCTGGGCGAGATCCTGGTGCTGACCTCGATCTACCTGGTGATGCCGGTCGGGCGCCTGTCGCTGTGGCACGCCACCATCGGCGGCGTTACCGCGGCGCTGCTGTGGGAGGTGGCGCGCCACGTGCTGGTCTGGTATTTCTCCACGCTGTCGCAGGTGAACGTGGTGTACGGCTCGATGACCACCGCCATCGTGGTCATGTTCAGCCTCGAGATCGCGGCCACGCTGCTGCTGCTCGGAGCCCAGGTGATCGCCGAGTACGAGCGGGTGGGGCAGGCCGGCAGCAGCGTGCCGCCGGCCGACACCGGGGTGCCGCCGCTGGCACGGCGCGGCTGAGCTTAACTGCGCGGCGCGGCGCCGCCGCAACGCCCGGCCCAGGGTTGCGGCGGGTCAAATTAATCCGTTTAAGGCGGTGGCACAGTACGGTCTTGCGCGAAACCAATCGGGCGCGCGATGTAACTGATCGGGAGATGTCATGAGCCAAGATCTCGCAGCCGTATTCCCCTTGCCGGTGGTGCTGGCGCTGGCGGCCGTATTGCTGCTGTTGCTGGTGGTGACGCCGCTGCTGCTGGCGCTGCGGCGGCCGGTCACGGTGCGCCATCCGGTCGACGAGCACGCGGCCCACCCCGGCGCCGACCGCGCCTGAAGGAGAAGACATGGCAACGCTCAAGGGGTTCGATACGCCGCTCGACATGGGGCGGTACGCCGCGGCGCTGCGCCGGCGCGGCTACGATTTCGTGATGCGCCACTACAGCCGCGATCCGGGCAGCAAGCTGGGGCTGGAAGAAGCGCGCCAGCTGTCCAGCGCCGGGCTGCGCATCGGGGCGCTGTGGGTGCATGGCGCCACCCATCAAGCGTATTTCACCCGCCAGCAGGGGCTGCTGGACGGCGCCGACGCGCTGCGCCTGGCGCGCGCCGCCGGCCAGCCGGCCGGCAGCGCGATCTATATCGCGATCGAGCACGACGCCACGCGCGAAGAAGTCGACGGCCAGATCGCCGCCTATTTCACCGGCATCCGCGCCACGCTCGGCGGCCCGGCCGGCTACCGCGTCGGCGTACACGGTTCGGGGCGCTGCTGCGCGGCCATGATCGACCGCGGCCTGGCCACGCTGGCCTGGCTGTCGCAGGCGCGCGGCTTCGCCGGCACCCAGAGCTATGCCTTCGCGATGCGCTACGACCTGCTGCAATGGATGCCGACCCGCATCGAGCTGGCTGGCGAGACCTTCGACGTTACGCCCGACATCGGCAATCCGGGACGCGATCCGGGGCTGTTCCAGCTGGCCACTTGCGCGCCGGCCAGGCCAGAGCTGCCGCTGCCGCCGGTGGCGCGCCCGGCAGCCGAACTCAGGACTTGACGGTGACGCCCGCCGTGCCGGCCTCCATGCGGCCGATCACGGCGGCGTCGCCGAAGCCTTCGCGCGTAAACAGCGCCAGCACCTCGTCGACGCAATCCGGATCGCACGAGACCAGCAGGCCGCCCGAGGTTTGCGGGTCGGTCAGCAGGGCGCGCTGGGCCGGAGTAATCGCCGCGTCCAGTTGCACGTCCTTGCCGTAGGCATCCCAGTTGCGTCCCGAGGCGCCGGTGAAGTAGCCGTCGTGCGCCAGTTGCAGCACGCCCGGCAGCAGCGGAATCGCGTTCATCTCCAGCTGCGCCGTCAATTGTGCGCCGCGCGCCAGTTCCAGCAGGTGGCCCAGGAGGCCAAAGCCGGTGACGTCGGTCAGCGCATGCACGCCCGCCATCTCGGCCAGCAGCCGGCCCGGCTTGTTGAGCTTGGTGGTGTTGGCGATCATGGCCTCATAGCCCTCTTTGCCCAGCACGTCCTTCTTGAGCGCGGCCGACAGCACGCCCACGCCCAAGGGTTTGCCCAGCACCAGCACGTCGCCCGCTTTGGCGTCGGCGTTGCGCTTGACCTTCGACGGATGCACCAGCCCCATCACCACCAGGCCATAGATCGGCTCGACCGAGTCGATGGTGTGGCCGCCCGCGATCGGGATCCCGGCTTCGGCGCACATGGATTCGCCGCCGCGGATGATCTGGCCGATGGTCTCCAGCGGCAGCTTGTTGACCGGCATGCCGACCAGGGCCAGCGCCATGATCGGGGTGCCGCCCATCGCGTACACGTCCGAGATTGCATTGGTGGCGGCGATGCGGCCGAAGTCGAACGGATCGTCGACGATCGGCATGAAGAAGTCGGTGGTGGCGATCAGCGCCTGCTGGTCGTTGAGTTTATAGACCGCGGCGTCGTCGGCGGTCTCGATGCCGACCATCAGCTCTTTCGGCAGCGGGAAGCCGGTCGACGACTTCAGGATCTCGGCCAGCACGCCGGGCGCGATCTTGCAGCCGCAGCCGCCGCCGTGGGAGAACGAGGTGAGTTTGATCGGTTGGTCGCTGGTGCTCATGTGATTTTTCCGGGGTGTGTTGTTTGACGCAGCAGATTATCCACCATGTCGCGCAGCAGCGCGTGCTCGGCGCTCGGGGCGAACAGCGGCGCGCGCGCCGCGCACTGGCGCTTGAGCAGGGCGTGAAAGTCCGGATCCTGCACGCTGCGCTCGGCCAGCCGCGCCAGTGCGGCCGCATCGCCCGGCGCGAAATAGCCGGCGTAGTCGGGGCCCAGCATGCCGACGTTGCCGCCGATCTGCGAGGCCAGCACCGGCACGCCGCAGGTCACGGCCTCGATGATGACGTTGGCGCCGCCTTCCATGGTTGAGGTGATCGCCATGGCTTGGCTGCGCTTGAGGATCTGGCGCGTGCGGGCACGCGGCTGGGCGCCCAGCCAGCGGTAGCGCGGATTGTCGCGCGCTGCTTCTTCGGCGGCCCGGCCCAGGCCTGGGTCGAGCACGCCGCCGATATGGGTCAGCAGCAGGCTGGCGTCGTCGATCAGGCGCGCCGCGTGGATGAAGGTCAGTGGATCTTTTTCGGGACGCAGGTGCCCGATCATGCAGATTTCGCGCACGCGCCGCGCCGGCCCGGCATAGGGCGCCAGCGGCGGCGCCGACTGGTGGATCACGCTCGCCCTGGCCTGCACGCCGGCCGGCAGGCGCGTCACGGCGTCGGCCTGCAGCACCACGATGGCGTGGGCCAGGTCGAGCGAGGCGCGAGCAGACGCATCGTGGTCGATGTCGCGATAGACGTCGGTCCCGGTCAGCACCAGCAGCGTCGGGCGCTGCGGGTGCGCGGCGCGAAACGCCGCCAGCGCCGCCGCCGAACGGCGCGCATGCAGCGCGATCATCAGGTCGGGCACGGCGTCGCCTGCGGACCAGCCGGACGCGATCTCGACCCGGTAACCGGGCCGCAGGAAACGCGCCCAGCGGCTGGCGCTTTGCCAGTTGCCGTTGTTGTCGCGGGCAGAGGCGGGGCTGACGATCAGGATGCGGGGACGCGGCATTGCGGGGAGGCGGCTGGGACGTTATGCAGGAAGAGTGAAGGATTATAGCGGGGACGAAAAAAAACGGCTGCCGAAGCAGCCGTTTTGTGTGTCACGCCAGGACGAAATTATTCGCCGAAGGTGCGGCGTGCGCCTTCCATCGAGCGCGGATGGGCGCCCTTGTAAGCACCTTCGCGGCGCTGACCATCGCGCGGTGCGCGGTCGGCCGCCGGACGGCCGGCGTAGCCGCCGCCTTCACGCGGTGCGCGGTCGGCGAAACCGCCGCTGCGCTGGCCCTGATAGCCGCCTTCGCGCGGTGCGCTGTCGCGCGGGCCGCGGTCTGCATAGCGGCTTTCGCTTGGCGCGCGCTCGCCTGCCGGACGGTCGCCGTATGGACGTGGTGCGTAGGCTTCGCGCGGTGCGCGCTCGCCGTAGCCGCCTTCACGTGGGCCGCTCGGCTTACCGAAGCTGCGCTGGGCCGGCTTGCCGGCATTGCGGCCGTCGCCTGGCTTCCAGCCCGGACGGGCGCCGGCGCGGGTGGCCGGTGCGCTGCGCTTCGGCTCGAAACCCTCGACCACGCCGACCGGGATCGGCTGGCGGGTGAAGCGTTCGATGCGGCGCATGTTCATGCTTTCCGAGTGGTTCACCAGCGAGATCGCGGTGCCGTTGCGGCCGGCGCGGCCGGTACGGCCGATGCGGTGCACGTAGTCTTCCGGGAACTTCGGCAGGTCGTAGTTCACCACGTGGGTGATGTTCGGCACGTCGATGCCGCGCGCGGCGACGTCGGTTGCCACCAGCACTTTGACGCTACCGCGGCGCAGGCTGTCCAGGGTGCGGTTGCGCGCGCCCTGGTGCATGTCGCCATGCAGTGCGGCGGCGGCGAAGCCGGCGATGTTCAGGCGGTCGGCGATCATGTCGGCGTCGCGCTTGGTGGCGGTGAACACCACGGCCTGGTCCAGGCCCTCGTCGCGCAGCAGGTGGTCCAGCAGGCGGTTCTTGTGCGACAGGTCGTCGACGAAGTGCACCTTCTGCGAGATGTTCTCGTGGCGGTTGGTGGCGCTGGCGATCTGGATCGTCATCGGATCGGTGGTGATGCGGCGCGCCATGTTGCCGACCACGCCATCCAGCGTTGCCGAGAACAGCATGGTCTGGCGGCTCGATGGAGTCGCGGCGACGATCTTCTCGATGTCGTCGATGAAGCCCATGTCCAGCATGCGGTCGGCTTCGTCCAGCACCAGGATCTGCAGCTCGGAGAAGTCGATCTTGCCCGACTCCATGTGGTCGATCAGGCGGCCCGGGGTGGCGACCAGAATTTCAGGATTCTTGGCCAGCAGTTGCATCTGCTTCGGGTACGGCATGCCGCCCAGGATCGAGACGCAGCGCAGGCGGCGCATGTGGGCGGTGTACTGCTCGGTCGCGCTGGTGACCTGCAGGGCCAGTTCGCGGGTCGGGGTCAGCACCAGCATTTTTGGCTGGGACGGCTTGAAACGGACGCGCTCGCCGCGCGCACGGGCGGCCTGCGCTTCTTGCGCAGGGGTCTTGCCGGCCGGGGCCGGTTCGATGTTGGCCAGGTGGTGCAGGGCCGGCAGCATGAAGGCTGCGGTCTTGCCCGAACCGGTCTGCGAGGACACCAGCAGATCGCGGCGTGCGATGGCTGCAGGGATGGCTTGCGCCTGGACCGGGGTCGGGCTGGTGTAGCCGGCGTCGGCAACTGCCTGGACGATGGACGCGTGGAGGCCTAGTGCTTCAAAACTCATGTGGAATACTTTCGGAATAAATCATGCACGCTCGCACGTTGGCGCGAACGAAAAATATGCAACGCGAACCGACAAACGAAATGACTCAGTATTGAAAGAAATTTCGGCACAAAAGCTTTGCGCCGGGATGGTGTCTGATGGACGACACCTGAAGGCGGAGGGCTTTTTTGAAGGGCGCTCAGGAACGAGCTGCCTGGGGTTTGCGTAGCTGCTAGGTACTACTTGTCAGCGAAGTATCGCTGCATCTCAGTTGCACACTGCTGGTGTCGACAGATATTGTCGGTATGACGCAGCGCACAAACCGTACTATACAGGTTTTTTGGACAGCGTGCACGCAGTGCCCCAAAACGCCACAAGCGCCATCTGGAAAAGCCCGGTGGCGCCTGCGTTGGTCCCGCGCTGTTCACGCCGGCCGTACCGGCGTCGCTGCTCAGCGCTGCTTGCGCTTGGACGAGGTATTGCGCGCGATGCGCTTCGACTTGCCGCTGTCGACCTTGGCCTTGAAGCGCGAGCTGCGCTTGGCGTTGCCGCGGTCGGCCTCGAACGCCACCACGGCGTTCTCGATGATGTTCTCGGCGATGTCGCTGTGGCTGGAGGCCGAGGTCTTCGGCACCAAGATGGTCGAACCGGCCTTCAGGCGCGATTGCGCCGGAATGTTGTTGGCCTGGCGGATCACTTCCGGCGTGGTGCCGAACTTCGAGGCCAGCGACGCGATGCTTTCGCGCGCGCTGGTGATCTTGTGCGTGGTCCAGCTCGACAGGGCATGGCCCCACGACGCCAGGTTCAGGTGGAACTTCTCGGCGTTTTCCTTCGGCAGCAGGATCTTGGTCTCGGAACCGGTGATCACCGGCTTCTTGAACTGCGGATTCAGGGCCTTGAATTCGTCGAGCGACATTTCCGCCAGCTGGGCCGCCACGGTCAGGTCCATGTCACTGGTCTTGTCGATCGTGGTGAAGTAGGGCTGGTTGTCGATCGCGGGCAGGGTGATGCCGTATTGCGAAGGATTGGCCACCACGTTCTTGACCGCTTGCAGCTTCGGCACGTAGTTGCGGGTCTCGGCCGGCATCAGGTCGGCCAGGCTGTCGAAGTCGGTCTGCTTGCCCAGTTCCTGGTTTTTCTTGATGGCGCGCTGGACATTGCCTTCGCCCCAGTTATAAGCGGCCAGAGCGAGCTGCCAATCACCGAACATCGTGTACAGGCGCTGCAGGTAGGTCAATGCGGCGTCGGTCGAGGCCAGCACGCCGCGGCGCTCGTCCTTGAACATGTTCTGCTTGAGATCGAAGTCCTTGCCGGTGCCCGGCACGAACTGCCACAGGCCGGCGGCGTTGGCGCTCGACATCGCCTGCGGATTGAACGCCGATTCGATCACCGGCAGCAGCGCCAGCTCGGTCGGCATGCCGCGCTTCTCGAGCTCGGACACCACGTGGTACAGGTAGGGCGAGGCGCGGCCGGAAATGCGTGCCAGGTTGCCCGGGTGATTCGCGTAGGCTTGCGCGTGGCGGGTGACCAGCGCGTTGTTCAGGTCGGGAATCGCATAGCCGCTGCGGATGCGGCCCCAGACGTCGGTTTCGCGGTAGTCGTCGGCTTTCAAGGTATCGACCTTGAGCGGCGCGATCGTTGCCTGGGAGGCGGAGCGGGTGGTCTGGAGAGTCTGGGTCTGGATCGTGGCCTGAACGGCCGTCAGCGGAGCGGCATCCATGGCGTGGCTCAGGGGCGCGGTGCCCAGGAGTGCCAGAACTGCCAGCGCTGCGGTGGTGCGGGTCGTAGGGTGCATAGCTTTCCAATGTTGCGTTCAGGAACGAACGGACCGAGGACAAGGGGGCAGTGTACGGAGCAACGGTCGAGCGCGTCAAGAAGTATGTCGCCGCCGTTACAATTTAATTCTGTCGGGAATCGCATCCGTTGGCATCATGAACCGCGCCAATGGCAGCATGATCACGAAAATTGCCGTATTGTGTCGATGCGGATTGTCAAACTGGCATGCCTTGTGCGCCATCGGCAAGCAGGCGCGGCTGTCTGGGTTCCACTTTATGCCGCAAGGGAGGCCAACCTATGAGCTTGCGCAAAGAGTGCGTACAATCCCACTTTTGCTGTCCGCACTGAACGAAAGTATCTGTATGAGCACCCCCAACCTGAATGCCGACGACGATGCGATCGTCGCCGCCACCCGCCAATGGCTGGAACGCGCCGTCATCGGCCTGAACCTGTGTCCGTTCGCCAAATCGGTGTACGTCAAGGAGCAGGTGCGCTACGTCGTCTCCAGCGCCACCGAGCCGGAAGCGTTGCTGGAAACCCTGATGGACGAGCTGCAGCACCTGTCCGATACGCCAGCCGAGCAGGTCGACACCACACTGCTGATCCACCCCTTCGTGCTGAACGACTTCGAGGACTACAACGAATTTCTGGACGTGGCCGACGCCGCGGTCGAAGACATGTCACTCGACGGCGAACTGCAGGTGGCCAGCTTCCACCCGCACTACCAGTTCGCCGACACCGACGCCAACGACATCTCGAACTACACCAACCGCGCGCCGTACCCGATCCTGCACCTGCTGCGCGAAGACAGTATCGCGCGCGCGGTAGAAGCCTTCCCGGATGCGGCGGACATCTTCGAGAAGAACATCGACACCATGGAAAAGCTCGGCCACGACGGCTGGGACAAGCTCGATGTCGGCCCCGCACGATAAACCACCAGCGGCGCCGACCTGCTCCCTGATGGACGTGCCGGTGCGTCCCGACACGCCGTGCGTGGCGGTGTGCTCGACCACTTTCGATGAAGTCTGCCGCGGCTGCGGGCGCACGGTGGCCGAAGTGGCCAACTGGGTCTCGATGAACGCCGAGCAGAAGGAAGTGGTGTGGGTGCGCATCCTGGCCCAGGGCTACCCACGTCGCAACACGTAATTCCATACCGGGGTGCGGGCCGCGCCCGCACCCCGGTATCTTAATAAGACCCGATGAAATCCTTCTTGCCGATCGGCGCCCCGTTGTGGCGCAGGATCGCGTACGCGGTCGTCACGTGAAAATAGAAGTTCGGCAGCGCGAAGTGGGTCAGGTAGACCTGGCCGCTGTCGAAATGGCGCGCGCGTTCGCCGCTGCCGTGCGTGATCGGGCGGGTTTCGCCGGCATCGACGTCGGTGCGCGCCAGGCTGTCGATGAAGCCCAGGGTCTTGGTGATGCGCTGCTGCAGCTCGGTGAACGTATGTTCGCCATCCTCATAGCGCGGCGGCTCGACGCCGGCCAGGCGCGCGCTGGCGCCCTTGGCGAAATCGGTCGCGATCTGGATCTGGCGCGCCAGCGGGAACATGTCCGGGTACAGGCGCGCCTGCAGCAGGGCGTCCGGCTCGATGCGGCGCTCGAGCGCCCAGGCTTCGCTTTGCTCCAGCACCGCGGCCAGGCTGCCCAGCAGCTGGCGGAACACGGGCACCGAGGCGGTGTACAGGGAGTGGCTCATGCATTTCTCCTTTGAAAGAATTCAATCATATCAATTCCAGTGGCGCGCCGCCCGAGCGCCGCGTGTTCGTTTCTGTCGGTATTCTGTAGAGATAGAGTTGGTTACTAATTACTTGCCAATAATAGTGCCGTAGAGCAATCATATCGTTTCGAATTGCATCGACTGACCCCGACCACCCCATCCCATGCCGATCGCCCGCTTCGCCGCCCGCACCATGCCCTCCCGCCTGCGCAAACTGTATGGACGTTCGATCTACGGCGCCTTGCTGCTGGTGGCGTTCGGCGCGCTGGCGCTGCCGGCGCTGATCGGCAGTTACCTGCTGGTGGGGGTCCAGGAGCGCGCCGCGACTGCCAGGGCGCTCGACGAAGCGCTGCGGCGCAACGCCGACATCCTGGCGCTGGGCCTGCAGGACGCATTGTGGAACATGAACATGGACGCCGCCCGTCCGCTGCTCGATTCGATGTTGCGCGACCCGTGGGTGGTGCAGGTCGAGGTGCGCGATGCGGCCGGCGCGCGTGCGCTCGACCTGCGCTCGCAGACCCGTCCGCTGGGGCGCATCGTGCGCACCGAGCGCGATTTGACCGTGCGCGGCGAACGGATCGGCAGCGTGGTGCTGGCGATGGACGACTACCGCAGCCAGCAGGAGCTGCGCGCCAAGCAGCGCCGCTACGCGCTGGTGCTGGTGCTGCAGGCGGCGGTATCGCTGCTGCTGATCGCGCTGCTGGTCCGGCGCCGCCTGCTGGCGCCGCTGCGCACCCTGATGCGGTTTTCCGACCGCCTCGCGCACGGCGACTTCGACACCCCGCTGGCGGTGTCGGCGCACGACGAACTGGGACGCCTGGGTGAGCAGATGGAACGCATGCGCCTGGCGATCCGCGACCTGTTCGCCGACGTCGCGCGGCGCGAAGAACGCTTTCGCACCATCGTCAGCCAGGTGCCGGGCGCGGTGTTCCGGGTGCGCGCCGGGGCCGAAGTCGAATTCGTCAGCGACGCCATCGAAGACATCACCGGCTACCCGCCGGCGCACTTCATGCGCGCCACCACCGAGGACTGGGCCGACATCGTCCACCCCGAAGACCGGCGCCAGTACCGCAGGCTGGCCAAGGACGCGGTGCTGGGCGGGCGTGCCTACGAGATCGAGTACCGCATCGTCGACGCCCACGGCATCGAGCGCTGGGTGCTGGAAACCGGCCAGCCGCAGGGCGTGCAGGGTGAAGACCGGCTGCGGGTGGACGGCATCCTGGTCGACATCAGCGAGCGCAAACACAACGAGATGCGTATCGAGGCGCTGCTCACCGAGCAGGGCGCGATCCTGGACAACGTGATGTTCGGCGTGCTGTTCGTGCGCCAGCGCCGCATCGTGTCGAGCAACCGCCGCGCCGAGGAACTGTTCGGCTACGACGAGGGCGCGCTCGACGGCGCGCCGACCGAGATCCTGTACCCGGACCGCCAGGCCTACGAGCGCATGGCGTCCCAGCATTACCCGCGCATGGCAAACGGCAGCGCAATGGGCGACGAATGCCAGGCGCGCCGGCGCGACGGCAGCGTGTTCTGGTGCCTGGTGAGCGGCTGCGCGCTCGATCCGGCGCACCCCGACGACGGCAGCATCTGGGTGTTCGCCGACATCAGCGCGCGCAAACAGGCCGAGGAAAGGCTGCGCCTGTCGGCCACGGTGCTCGAACACATCGCCGACGGCGTGATGGTGCTGGACGCGCAAAGCCGCATCATCGCCGTCAATCCGGGCTTCACGGCGATCACGGGCTATGCCGAGGACGAAGCCCTGGGCCTGCAATCGACCCTGACGCGCGGCACCCGCAACGATGAAGGCTTCTACGCCGCGCTGTGGCGCGAGCTGGATGCGACCGGCTTCTGGCAGGGCGAAATCTGGGATACGAGGAAGGACGGCGAAGCCTACCTCGAATGGCTGACCGTGTCGGCGGTGCGCGGCGAGGGCGCCGGTGATGGCGACGGCGCTCCGGTCAGCCACTACGTCTGCGTGTTCAGCGACATCACCCGCGCCAAGGAATCGCAGGCGCAACTGGACCACCTGGCGCACCACGATTCGCTCACCGGCCTGCCCAACCGCCTGCTGTACCAGGACCGCCTGCAGCACGCGCTGGTGCGCGCCGCGCGCGGCGGCGAGCAGCTGGCGGTGCTGTTCATCGACCTCGACCGCTTCAAGAACGTCAACGACACGCTCGGCCACCACGTCGGCGACGAGCTGCTCAAGCAGGCCGCCAACCAGCTGGCGGCCAGCCTGCGCGAAGGCGACACGCTGGCGCGCCTGGGCGGCGACGAATTCATCGTGCTGCTGGAAGATATCAAAGGCGCGGCCGGCGCGGCCAGGGTGGCCGACAAGCTGATGGCGATGTTCGAGCAGCCGTTCACCGTGTCCGGCTACGAGCTGTTCGTCACCGGCAGCGTCGGCATCGCCCTGTTCCCGCAGGACGGGCAAGACCTGCACCTGTTGATCCGCAACGCCGACGTCGCCATGTACGGCGCCAAGGCGCGCGGGCGCAACGGCTACCAGTTCTACGCGCCGTCGATGAGCGGCGAGGGCGTCGAGCGCCTGCGCCTGGAAGCGCTGCTGCGCCGTTCGATCGAGAAGCACGAGATCTTCCTGGTCTACCAGCCGCAGGTCGAGATCGACAGCGGACGCTTGATCGGTGTCGAGGCGCTGGTGCGCTGGCGCAGTCCGGAGCTCGGCCTGGTGACGCCCGACCGCTTCATCCCGCTGGCCGAGGACACCGGCTTCATCGCGCAGCTGGGACAATGGGTGCTGGCCGAAGCCTGCCGCCAGATGGTGGCGTGGGAAGACAGCGGCTTTGCGGTGCCGAAGATGGCGGTCAACCTGTCGGTGCGCCAGTTCGAGCGCGGCGGCATGGCGGCCAGCGTGGCTTCCACCTTGAGTACGGCCGGGCTGGCGCCGCAGCGGCTGCAGCTGGAAGTGACGGAGTCGGTGATCATGAACACCGGCGACGCGCTGCAATACATCAACGACCTGCACGCGATCGGCGTCGGGCTGGCGATCGACGATTTCGGCACCGGCTACTCGTCGCTGGCCTACCTCAAGAAAATGCCGGTGCAGACGCTCAAGATCGACCGCAGCTTCATCAAGGACATCCCGCAGGACCCGGACGACGAGGCGATCGCGATCGCCATCATCCAGCTGGGCAAGAGCATGAATCTGTCGGTGATCGCGGAAGGCGTCGAGCGCGAGGACCAGGCGGCCTTTTTGCTGCGTCACGGCTGCAACCGGGCGCAGGGGTATTTGTATGGCAGGCCGCTGGCGGCGGACGAGGTGTTGGCGCAGTGGGCTGCGCGCGCCGACGCTTGAGCGAAGCCGGGACTTAGAACCTATCCCAGTAGGGAATGAGTCGTTGCTGACGCGCCTGACAAGCGGGTGCTGCGTTGCTCGTCGTTGCATGGCTCGCCATGCGGCCTCCTCGCGCCTTGCCCCCGCTTGCCATGCATCGTCATCAACTTCCTCTTCCCTACTGGGATAGGTTCTTAGTCCGACCCGCCCAGCAGCACGCGCAGGTTGCACTCGCGCTGCCACTCGCGCCGCTCGTCGGTCGATGCGGCCAGCCGCGCCAGTTCGTCGGGCGACTGTTCGGCCTGGGCCTGCACCAGGCGGTCGGCCACGCCGCCGTCCGGCACCATGGTGCCGAAGAAGGCGACGGTGTCGCCGCGCTGCAGCAGCAGGGTCGGGAAATTTTCGACGTCGAGGTCGCCGACCAGGTCGGCCTGGTCTTCGATGTCGATCCAGACAAACTGCTTGTCCGGGTGGCGCGCGGCGATTTCCTCGAACGTGGCGCGGTAGGTCGAGCAGGTGCCGCACCAGGCGGCGCACAGGCAGGCAACCGTCCAGCCGTCGCCGTCGAGGGTGGCGGCGATCCGGTCGCGGGTGGTGGAGTCGAGCGTCAGGCTATGCATGAGCGGCATTTTACAGCGAGTCGGGCGCGAGTTGCCTCGCGCCTGTTGTCGATCGGCCGTGGATGCGGCCCGGCCGAGCGGGTAAAATACCGGAATGCCTATTATCCTTGCCATTGAAACCTCGGCCGAGCTGGCGTCGTGCGCGCTGCTGACCGGCGAGCACGCAGCTCAGAAAGTCCTCACTCGCGAATCGTCCGGCGTGCGCACCCATTCGCAATCGGTCCTGCCCATGGTGCAGGAATTGCTGGGCGAAGCCGGCATCGCCCTGGCCCAGGTCGACGCGATCGCCTTCGGCGCCGGTCCCGGCTCGTTCACCGGCGTGCGCACCGCCTGCGGCGTGGCCCAGGGCCTGGCCTATGGCGCCAATCTGCCGGTGCTGCCGCTGGTGACGCTGGAAGCGATGGCCGAAGCCTGCCGCGCCCGTACCGGTGCGAGCGAAGTGCTGGCGGTGCTGGACGCGCGCATGGGCGAGGTGTATTGGGCCCAGTACAAATACGACAATGGCTGGCGCGAAGTGGTGGCGCCGGCCCTGAGCGCTGCGCAGGACGTTACGCCGTTGCCGGCCGACGGCTTGCGCGCCTGCGGCAACGGCTTGCGCGAATACGCCGACTCCTTCGCCGGCAAGGCCTTCGCCCAGGACGCGCTGCTCGACATCGTGCCGCATGCGCGCGAACTGGCGCTGCTGGCCGTGGCCGCGCTGGCGGCCGGGCAGGGCGTGCCGGCGGCCCAGGCCCAGCCGCTCTACCTGCGCAACAAGGTCGCCTACACCAGCGCCGAGCGTCAGGTAATCAATGCCGCCAAGGCCGCACAAGGCACGCCATGAGCGAGGTGCTGGAACACGGCCTGATGGCGGCGCCGATGACGCTCGCCGACGTCGACGAGGTGTGGGCGCTCGAATGCAGCGTGTTTCCGTATCCGTGGAGCCGCAAGAACTTCGCCGACTCGGTCGACAGCGGCTACGACTGCTGGACCGTGCGCGACGCCGCCGGCGGCCTGGCCGGCTATTACCTGTTGATGTACGCGGTCGATGAAGCGCACCTGCTCGACGTCGCCGTGGCCGCGCCGCTGCAACGCCAGGGCCTGGGCCGGCGCCTGCTGGCGCGCATCGGCGCGCGCGCGAAGCAGCAGGGCATGACCTCGATCCTGCTCGAAGTGCGGCCCTCGAATGAGCGCGCGCTGGCGGTTTATCGCCATTACGGTTACGCCGAGATCGGCCGCCGCAAGGGATATTATCCGGCCGGACCGGGCGGGCGCGAGGACGCCATCGTGATGAGGCTCGAACTATGAAGAGCGTGAGCCAGCGCGATGCGCTGTTCCTGGCCGAGATGGGCATCGGACCGCTGTGGCAGTTGCGCAGCGCGCCGCAGGCCGAGGCGGCGCAGGAAGTAGAACAGGATGTCGCGGTGCTGGAGGCGCCGCCCGACGACGTGCCGCAGTCCGCCGTGCAAGAACCAGGCGTGCAGCCGGCGCCGGCCGCCGAATCCGTGCCGCCGGTGCGCCAGCATACGCCGCTGTCGGCGCCGCCGTACCGCAATCCGGCGCCCGAGCCGATGGAAGCGGCCTGGGACGACAGCACCCCGGTCGAAGAGGCCGCGCCCGACGTCTCGAGCATGGACTGGCCCGCGCTGCGCGCCGCCATCGCCGACTGCAAGCACTGCAGCGCCTGCGGCGCCGGCCGCAAGCCGGTGCAAGGCAGCGGCCCGCGCCAGGCGCGCTGGCTGGTCGCCGCCGGCACCGCCAGCGCGGCCGACGAAAGCGCCGGCCAGCCGCTCAGCGGCGACCCCGGCACGCTGCTCGACAACATGCTGCACGCGGTCGGCCTGTCGCGCGAGCGCGATGTCTACGTCACGCCGCTGGTCAAGTGCCGGCCGACGAATGCGAAGGGCGGCGAGCGCGCACCGAGCGCCGAAGAAGTGGCGGCCTGCCGCCCATTCCTGGAACGCGAACTGGCCCTGAGCGGCGCGCGCACCGTGCTGACGCTCGGCCAGGTCGCCGCCAACGGCCTGCTCGGCCGCGCGCTGCAAGAGCCGCTGGCCGGCCTGCGCGGCCAGGTCCACCAGTTCGCGACCAAGCCGCTGGTGGCCACGCTGCACCCGGGCGAACTGCTGCGTCGCGGTGCCGACAAGGCGCTGGCCTGGGCCGACCTGTGCCGGGCGCGCGCGCTCGATGCCGGCGACTGAGACGTTCCAAGCGCAGTTCCATCGCCGCTGGGGCCATCTGCGGCGCGCGCCGGTGCGCGCACTGGCCTGGCTGCTCGACGCGCCCGATCTGCTCGACGTCGATGCGCCCGAATGGGCGGGGCGCGTCGCCACGCTGGGAGCGGTGACGCCGCGGGTGGCCGACTGGCTTGCGCGCCTGGATGCAGATCCGACAGAACTCGACGCCGCCCTCGGCGCGCGCGTACATACCCGGCTTGGCCTGTACGCCGAAAAGCTGATGGCCTTCTATTTCGCGCAGCAGGGGACGCTGGTCGCACATGGCCTGCAGATCCGCGCCGCGCGCAACGACACGGTCGGCGAATTCGACTTCCTGCTTGATGCCGGCTCAGATGCGGCCGGCCCGGACGCCCTGGACCACATCGAGTTCGCCACCAAGTTCTACCTGCTCGACGGCGAAGCCGGCCAGCAGTTCGACGCGCTGGTCGGCCCGAATCTGGCCGACAGCCTGGGCGTCAAGATGCGCAAGGTGTTCGAGCGCCAGCTGGTCCTGGGCCAGCATCCGGCCGCGCAGCCGCTGCTGCCGCGTCCCGTGACGCGGGCGCAGGCGCTGGTGAAAGGCTGGCTGTTCTACCCATCCGGCAGCTGGCCGGCGATGCAGGGCATCGCGGCGGGCCACTGCCGCGGTTTCTGGTGCGCGCTCGACGAATTCGACGCGCAGGCCGGCGACGCATTCCTGGTCCTGCCCAAGCTGGAATGGCTGGCGCCGTTCCGTGGCGATGCTGTCGAAAGCGGCGCCTCGTTGCGTGACCGCGCCCAGCTGTTGCAGGAACTCGCAGAGCAGTTCGCGACCTCCGGCACGCCGGTACTGGTGGCGATTGTGCGCCGCCAGGGCGCGGCGATCGAAGAGGTCGAACGCGGCTTCATCGTGCCCAACGACTGGCGCGAGCGGGCGGCCGAGGTGCGGATGGTGAAGCCGGTCTGAGTCATAAAGCAAAAGGGCGCCGCGGCGCCCTTTGTTCATTCGATGATGCAAGGCTCAGTGCTTGCCTTCGCCGATCAGGCCCAGCGAATCGTGCTCGCGCTGGTTCAGCGTATGGCGGCGCTGGATCAGCATCATGATGCCGGCTACCGACAGGCCGAAGATGACGATGATGATATCGAGGTCCAGGTTCAGCGTGATCATGATGGCGTAGGCCGCGAGCATGGTCAGGATCGACAGGTTCTCGTTGAAGTTCTGGACCGCGATCGAGTGGCCGGCGCTCATCAGGACGTGGCCGCGGTGCTGCAGCAGCGCGTTCATCGGCACCACGAAGAAGCCCGACAGGAAGCCGATCAGCGCCAGCAGCGGGTAGGCCAGCGTGACCGAGGTGACGAACACCATGCTGGTCACGACCAGGCCCATGATGATGCCCATCGGGATCACGGTCAGCGACTTGCGCAGCGGGACCATGCGCGCCGCCATCGCCGCGCCCAGCGCGACGCCGATCGCGACCACGCCGATCAGGGTGGTTGCCTTGTCCAGCGGCAGGTGCAGCGAGCGCTCGGCCCACTTCAGCACGATGAATTGCAAGGTGGCGCCGGCGCCCCAGAACAGGGTGGTGACGGCCAGCGAGATCTGGCCCAGCTTGTCGCGCCACAGCGTGGCCGAGCAGTTGGCGAAGTCGTTGATCAGCTTGATCGGATTGCGTTCCTGGTGTTCGTAGCGCGCGCCAGTGTCGGGAATGCGCAGGTTGAACACGGCGGCCATGGTGTAGATGCCGACCACCACCGCCATCGCGGCGCTGGCGCCGGTGTCGATGCCGAGATTGCGCAGCAGGCCGAACGACAGCAGGAAATCGGCGCCGCGTTCGCTCACCAGTGCACCGCCGAGGACGGTGCCGAGGATGATCGACATCACGGTCAGGCCTTCGATCCAGCCGTTGGCCGGCACCAGCTTCTCGGGCGGCAGCAGCTCGGTCAGGATGCCGTACTTGGCCGGCGAATACACGGCCGCGCCGAAGCCGACCACGGCGTAGGAGAGCAGGGGATGGATGGTGAAGAACATCAGCGCGCAGCCGAACACCTTGATCACGTTGGCGATGAACATCACGCGACCCTTGGGCAGCGAATCGGCGAAGGCGCCGACGAACGCGGCCAGCAGCACGTAGAACAGCACGAATGACAGCTTGAGCATCGGCGTCAGCGACGCCGGCGCGTCCATCGCCGCCAGCAGGCTGATGGCGACGATCAGGAGCGCGTTATCCGCCAGCGACGAGAAGAACTGCGCCGCCATGATGGTATAGAAACCACGGTTCATTCGAGAATTCTAAAATCTGGTCCGGGTTGCTTTATACCATGAATGGCGGGCGCGACGAAGTAGAGAACGAACGTTCGATAAGCTGCAAACCCGCATGCACGGTGCTTGACGCCGTGCTGGACAGCGGCGCGCACGGCAGCGGCGCCGGCCGCGCTCCGGTAAAATAGGCCTTTACGCGTAACCCAGAATCCTGCCATGCCGCGCCCGCTTTTCGCCACCATCCACCTCGACTCGATGCAGCACAACCTGTCGCAGGCGCGCACCTGCGCCCCCAGCGCCAAAATCTGGGCGGTCGTCAAAGCCGACGCCTACGGCCACGGCCTGGAGCGCGCGATGCGCGGCTTCGCCACCGCCGACGGCCTGGCACTGGTCGAGCAGGACAGCGCGCTGCGCCTGCGCGAACTCGGCTGGATCAAGCCGATTCTTTTATTAGAAGGTTTCTTCGAGGCGGCCGACCTGCCGCCGCTGGGCGAACAGAATATCTCCACCGCGATCCACTGCATCGAGCAGATCAAGATGCTGGAGTACACGCCACTGTACCGGCCGATCGACGTCTACCTGAAAATGAACACCGGCATGAACCGGCTGGGTTTTCGCCCGCACGAGTACGCCGCCGCCTACGAGCGCCTGCGCGCGATCCGCGACGTGCGCAGCATCACCCACATGACCCACTTCGCCAATGCCGACGAGCTGGAACACCCGCGCCTGACCATCGGCGCCCAGGTGCGCTGCTTCCAGGAGGGCGCGGGCGGCCTGGCGGGCGAACGCAGCCTGTCGAATTCGGGCGGCGTGCTGCACCAGCCGGAACTGGCCGAGCAGCTCTCCAACGACTGGGTCCGCCCCGGCATCATGCTGTACGGCGGCACCCCGGGCGGACGCAGCGCGGCGGAATTCGGCCTGCGCCCGACCATGACGCTGCGCTCGGAAGTGATCGGGATCCAGGAAATCGAACAGGGCGAGACGGTCGGCTACGGCAGCCGCTTCGAGGCGCCGGGCCCGATGAAGATCGGGGTGGTGGCCTGCGGCTATGCCGACGGCTACCCGCGCAGCGCGCCGCACGGCACGCCGGTGATCATCGACGGCGTGCGCACCACGCTGGTGGGCCGGGTGTCGATGGACATGATGACCGTCGACCTGACGCCGATCCCCAACGCGCGCGTCGGCAGCAAGGTCACCCTGTGGGGCGACGGTCTGCCGATCGACGAAGTGGCGCATGCCGCCGGGACCATCGGCTATGAGCTGATGTGCGCGCTGGCGCCGCGCGTGCGCGTGACCGAAGGCCGGCTTGGAAGCGACGGCTGAGTCCCCATATACAGACGTCACAAAAGTCAGGGAACCGTAAGAGCGCGATCATGGCAAAAGCAAAAACCAATTTCACCTGCAGCGAGTGCGGCGCGATCGCCAACCGCTGGACCGGCCAGTGCGCCGACTGTAAAGCCTGGAACACGATGGTCGAGACCGTGGTCGAGGCGCCGGGCGTGAACCGCATGTCGCAGACCCAGCACCGCAGCCTGGCGCAGACCGCGCCGGTGTTGTCGCTGGCCGACATCGAAGCCATCGACGTGCCGCGCTTCGGCACCGGCATCGAGGAATTCGACCGCGTGCTGGGCGGCGGCCTGGTGGCCGGCGGCGTGGTGCTGATCGGCGGCGACCCCGGCATCGGCAAGTCGACCCTGCTGCTGCAGGCGCTCTCCAGCCTGTCCGCCACGCGCAGCACCTTGTACGTCAGCGGCGAGGAATCCGGCGCCCAGATCGCGCTGCGCGCCAAGCGCCTGGCGGTCGATGCGAAAGACCTGAAGCTGCAGGCCGAGATCCAGCTCGAGAAAATCCTCGGCACCATCGCCGACCTGAAGCCCGACGTGGTGGTGATCGACTCGATCCAGACCATGTATTCGGACGCCCTCACCGCGGCCCCGGGTTCGGTGTCGCAGGTGCGCGAATGCGCGGCGCAACTGACGCGCGTGGCCAAGCAGACCGGCGTGACCATCATCCTGGTCGGCCACGTCACCAAAGAGGGCGCGCTGGCCGGCCCGCGCGTGCTCGAGCACATCGTCGACACCGTGCTGTATTTCGAGGGCGATACGCAGTCGAGCTTCCGCCTGGTGCGCGCGATCAAGAACCGCTTCGGCGCGGTGAACGAGCTGGGCGTGTTCGCGATGAGCGAGAAGGGCTTGAAGGGCGTGTCGAATCCCTCGGCGCTGTTCCTGTCGCAGCACGACAGCCAGGTGCCGGGATCGTGCGTGATGGTGACGCAAGAGGGCACCCGGCCGCTGCTGGTCGAGATCCAGGCGCTGGTCGACACCAGCCACCTGCCCAACGCGCGCCGGCTGTCGGTCGGGCTGGAACAGAACCGGCTGGCGATGCTGCTGGCGGTGCTGCACCGTCACGCCGGCATCGCGGCGTTCGACCAGGACGTGTTCATCAACGCGGTCGGCGGCGTCAAGATCGCTGAACCGGCGGCCGACCTGGCGGTGCTGTTGGCGATCAATTCGTCGATGCGCAACAAGCCACTGCCGCGCGGGCTGGTGGTGTTCGGCGAAGTCGGCCTGGCAGGCGAAATCCGTCCGGCCCCGCGCGGTCAGGAGCGCCTGCGCGAAGCGGCGAAACTGGGCTTTTCGGTGGCGGTGATCCCGAAAGCGAATGCGCCCAAGCAGAAGGTCGAAGGCATGACCATCGTCGCGGTCGAGCGCATCGAGGAAGCGTTCGCCAAGTTGCGCGAGCTCGATTGAACCCGGATTGAGCGCTAGATGGATACGCGCTCGGCGTGTGCGCGCTGCACCGTGCGCACCGCGCGTTCCATATTGGCTTTCACGATCAGGCGGTGGAACGGCTTGATCGCCGCCAGGTACAAGCGCCCAAAGCGGTTGTGGCAATGCACGACCGTCACCGCGACCAGTTCGCGCCGGCCGGCGTCGTCGGTCTGCAGCATGATCGCCGCGCGAAAATCGAGGTGGCGGTCGTCGGCGCCCAGCACGATTTCGGTCGCCGTCTGCGACAGCACCGGGAAGAAGCCGATCGCCTGGCCATTCGCCGCGGCGGCGATCGCGTGCGTCGACTTGACCCCGGCCGGCGCCACCAGCGCGTCGCGCAACCGGGTCAGCGCACGGATCCACCAGGCCTGACCCTCGCAGGCAATCCGCGCCAGGGTCTCGACATCGGCATCAGGCGGCGCGCCGATCGCGAACGCGTCCAACAGGTCGGCCCCCGCGTACAGCACCGACAGCGAAGTCGGAGGCGGGTCGATCTCGCGGGCCTTGTCTGTCATTGGATCTGGTATCCCTGTCATCGCCAGTTCCCCTCAAAGTCGGATGCCGCCGCCGCAGTCCCAGCGGATTGATTACGAATGGTAGCTCAAGCACGCGGTAACTCAACAGTGACCGCGGTTACCTTCGCCAGCTACCTGCCGATTGTGTCAGAATTGCCTATAATAAACATTCGTTTTTCACAGTCCGGACATATCGTGCAACAAGATCAACGCCAAGCCGCGCGCAAGGTCGTGCGTACCAGGATCGCCCTGGCCATGGACGGCCACGCCCCCGTGATGGGCAAGACCACCGACGTCGGCGCCAACGGCGTCAGCGTCAGCCTGCCGGACCCGCTGCCGGCGGGCCTGGCCGGCCAGGTCGGCTTCGACCTGCTGGTGGATGGCGCCTTCGTGCCGATCCAGGCGCGCGCCAAGGTCATGTACTGCATCTTCAGCGGCGGCGAATTCAAGGTCGGCTTCCAGTTTTTGAACCTGGAGCTGGCGGCGGTGACGGCGCTGGCGCGCTTCACGCGCTGACGGGCAAGTTGCAACACCCCAAACGACAAGCGGCGAGCTCCATGGCTCGCCGCTTGCGTATGCACCCACTGAGCGGGTATAACGCTATTCGTGATAGCGGTCTTGTAGTGCCTTGGAACTGCCGCGGACTTCCTGGAAAATTTCGAACGCGACCAGACCCACCAAGCCGCTCAGGATACCCATGACCATCAGATCAAACACCATATAAAACAAACGCTTTTCAGCATCCCCTCCATCACGTGACGACACCTTCAGCATAGCAGGATCGGGCGTATTTACAAGCAGCCCCGAGCGCTTGAAATCAGGCGCGCGCCAACCCGGCCGCTGACACGGCATGCTGGCGACCGTGTCATGTTCCATGTCACATTTCATAATATGTCATGAACCTGTCATATTCGCCCGCTAGACTGCGCAGCATCGTCAGCGGGGTATCCCGAGCTTTCACTTCCAGAGGATCTGATATGCGCATGAAGCATCTCTTCGTTTCCGTCGCCCTGGCCGCAGCCAGCATCGCCGCCACTGCACAGGCCGCCAACATCACCGGCGCCGGCGCCACCTTCCCGTACCCGATCTACGCCAAGTGGGCCGAGATGTACAAGCAGGCTTCCGGCAATGGCCTGAACTACCAGTCGGTCGGCTCGGGCGCCGGCATCAAGCAGATCAAGGCCAAGACCGTCGACTTCGGCGCCTCGGACATGCCGCTCGCCGCTGCCGAACTCAACACTGCCGGCCTGATCCAGTTCCCGGCCATCATGGGCGGTGTAGTGCCGATCGTGAACCTGCCGGGCATCGCCCCGGGCCAGATGAAACTGACCGGCGCCGTAATCGCCGACATCTACCTGGGCAAGATCACCAAATGGAACGCGCCGCAGATCGCCGCGCTGAACCCGGGCGTGAAGTTGCCGGATACCGACATTACGGTGGTGCGCCGCGCCGACAGCTCGGGCACCTCGTTCCTGTGGACCGACTTCCTGGCCAAGACCAGCCCAGCATGGAAAACCACCATCGGCGCCGGCACCACCGTCAAGTGGGCGGTCGGCGTGGGCGGCAAGGGCAACGAAGGCGTGGCCGCCAACGTGCAGCGCATCAAGGGCGGCATCGGCTACGTCGAGTGGGCCTACGCCAAGAAAAACAAGATGTCGCACACCCAGCTCCAGAACAAGGACGGCGTGTTCCTGCAGCCGAGCGACGACGCTTTCATGGCGGCGGCAAGCGGCGCCAACTGGGCCGGTACCCCGGGCTTCGGCGTGGTGCTGACCGACCAGGCCGGCAAGGGCAGCTGGCCGATCACCGGCGCTTCGTACATCCTGGTGCACAAGTCGCAGGCCGACGCCGCCAAGGGTAAAGAGGTGCTGAAGTTCTTCGACTGGGCTTATAAAAACGGCGACGCCGCCGCGGCCGAGCTGGACTACGTGCCGATGCCCGACGCCGTTACCAAGCTGGTGCAGGACGCATGGAAGGCCAACATGAAAGACGCGGCCGGCAAGGCGCTCTGGTAATTCACGTAGTACACCAAGGTGGGCCGGCTCGTTCCGGCCCTTCCGCATGCCAGCAATATTGACAAAAACGCTACTTATACCGATATGAGCGCCCACCCATCCGTGACACTGAACAAGCTGCCTGCCAAGGCGGTGGCCGACCCCGATCTGGAAGCGCGCCAATACGCTGCCTTGCACAAGACCATGCGCAACCAGCGCATGCAGGACTTCTTCTTCCACAAGATCACGCTGCTGTTCGCGATCTCGGTGCTGGCGGCACTGGTCGGCATCATCATCTCGCTGGCCATCGGCGCCGCCCCCGCATTCGAAAAATTCGGCGCCGCCTTCATCACGCGCGTGGAATGGGATCCGGTGGGCGACGAATTCGGCGCCATGATCGCGATCTACGGCACCCTGGCCACCTCGTTCATCGCGCTGGCCGTGGCGTTCCCGATCAGCTTCGGCATCGCCCTGTTCCTGACCGAGATCTGCCCGACCTGGCTGCGCCGTCCGCTCGGCACCGCGGTCGAACTGCTGGCCGGCGTGCCGTCGATCATCTACGGCATGTGGGGCCTGTTCGTGTTCGCGCCGCTGTTCGCCGACCACATCCAGCCGTTCCTGAAAGCCACGCTGGGCCAGGTGCCGGTGCTGGGCGCCGTGTTCCAGGGTCCGACCATGGGCATCGGCATCCTGACCGCCGGCCTGATCCTGGCGATCATGATCATCCCCTTCATCGCCTCGGTGATGCGCGACGTGTTCGAGATCGTGCCGACCGTGCTCAAGGAATCGGCCTACGGCCTGGGCTGCACCAAGTGGGAAGTGGTGCGCAAGGTGGTGCTGCCGTACACCCGCACCGGCGTGGTCGGCGGCGTGATGCTGGGCCTGGGCCGCGCGCTGGGCGAGACCATGGCGGTGACCTTCGTGATCGGCAATGCGCACGCGCTGTCGGCCTCGCTGTTCATGCCGGGTAACTCGATCTCGTCGACCCTGGCCAACGAATTCGCCGAAGCGGCAACGCCGGAACACGTGGCCTCGCTGTTTGCCCTGGCCCTGATCCTGTTCGGTATCACCTTCCTGGTGCTGTCGGCCGCGAAACTGATGTTGGCGGGGATGTCCCGCAAGGAAGGTACGAAATGAACGTGAAGAACCCTGTCTACCGCCGGCGCCTGCTGGCGCACCGCATCGGCATCATGCTGTCGGTGGTGGCGATGGCGATCGGCCTGGGCTTTTTGGCCTGGATCCTGTGGACCCTGCTGGTGAATGGCCTGGGCGCGCTGTCGGGCACCTTCTTCACCGGCGACACCCCGGCCCCGGGCAGCGAAGGCGGCGGCCTGCGCAACGCCATCGTCGGCAGCCTGATGATCGTCGGCCTGTCGACCCTGGTCAGCACCCCGATCGGCATCCTGGCCGGCATCTACCTGGCCGAGTACGGCGACACCAACCGCTTCGGCCAGGTGACGCGCTTCGTCACCGACATCATGCTGTCGGCGCCGTCGATCGTGATCGGCCTGTTCGTGTACGCCCTGTACGTGGCCAAGGTGCAGCACTTCGCGGGCTACGCCGGCAGCATCGCGCTGACCCTGATCGCGGTGCCGGTGGTGGTGCGCACCACCGACAACATGCTGCGCCTGGTGCCCAACAGCCTGCTGGAAGCGGCATTCGCCCTCGGCGCGCCGCGCTGGAAGGTGGCCCTGATGGTGCGTCTGCGCGCCGTGAAAGCCGGCGTGATCACCGGCGTGCTGCTGGCGCTGGCCCGCATCTCGGGCGAGACCGCGCCGCTGCTGTTCACCGCGCTCGACAACCAGTTCTTCAGCACCGACATGAACGCGCCGATGGCCAACCTGCCGTCCGTGATCTACAAGTTCGCGATGAGCCCGTATGACGACTGGCGTTCGCTGGCCTGGGGCGGGGCGCTGCTGGTCACCTTTACCGTGTTGTTCCTGAACATCCTGTCGCGTACCGTCTTCACCCAGAAGACTCCGCGTTAATTTATCCTGACGAAACCATGACCCAAGCTACTATGGCAAACCCGATCCCGGCCTCCGCCGCAGCTGCGAAGACCAAGACCATCGAGATCTCCGGCCTGAATTTCTTCTACGGTAAAACGCAGAGCCTGAAGAACGTCTCGCTCGACATCCACGACAAGCAGGTGACGGCTTTCATCGGCCCGTCGGGATGCGGCAAGTCGACCCTGCTGCGCACCCTGAACCGGATGTACGACTTGTATCCAGGGCAGCGCGCCGAGGGATCGATCCAGTACCGTGGACGCAATATCCTGGAGCCGGGCGTCGACGTCAACATGCTGCGCGCCAAGATCGGCATGGTGTTCCAGAAGCCGACCCCGTTCCCGATGTCGATCTACGACAACATCGCCTTCGGCGTGCGCCTGTACGAAAACCTCTCGAAAGGCGAGATGGACGAGCGCGTCGAATGGGCGCTGAAGAAGGCGGCGCTGTGGGAAGAAGCCAAGGATAAATTGGGCAAGAGCGGCCTGTCGCTGTCGGGCGGCCAGCAGCAGCGCCTGTGCATCGCGCGCGGCGTGGCGGTCAAGCCCGACGTGCTGCTGCTCGACGAGCCGACCTCGGCGCTGGACCCGATCTCGACCGCCAAGATCGAAGAACTGATCAGCGAACTGAAGCAGGACTATACGATCACCATCGTGACCCACAATATGCAGCAGGCCGCGCGCTGCTCGGATTACACTGCGTACATGTACCTGGGGGAATTGGTCGAATTCGGCGAGACCGACCAGATCTTCATGAAGCCGGCGCGCAAGGAAACGCAGGATTACATCACCGGCCGCTTCGGCTGATCCAGTATCAGTCCACAAGCGATAGACCCATTCACAAGAATATACAGACGGAGAGTTGTATGACAGGCGAGCATTCATCCAAGCAGTACGACCATGAGCTGGAGGGCATCCGTTCCAAGGTCCTGCTGATGGGCGGCATGGTGGAAACCCAGTTCGAAGACGCGATCGAAGCGTTCCGCGTCGGCGACACCGCGCGCGCCGAGCGTGTGATGGCCGAGGACCAGGCGGTCAACCAGCTCGAAGTCTCGCTCGACGACGCCTGCAGCCACCTGATCGTCAAGCGCCAGCCGACCGCCAACGACCTGCGCACCGTGATGGCCACCATCAAGGTCATTACCGACCTGGAGCGCATCGGCGACGAAGCGACCAAGGTCGCGCGCACCGCCAAGAGCCTGCACGAGCGCGGCGTGGTCGGCATCAACCACTTCGACACCATCCGCACCATCGCGCGCGCCACCGGCGACCTGCTGCACGATGCGCTGGACGCGTTCGCCCGCCTCGACGGCAAGCAGGCCCTGCAGCTGATCGCGGCCGACGAGGTGGTCGACCACGAATTCCGCACCATCCTGCGCAGCACCATCACCTTCATGATGGAAGACCCGCGCACCATCTCGTCGGCGCTGGACGTGCTGTGGGTGGCCAAAGCCATCGAGCGCATCGGCGACCATGCCAAGAACATCGCCGAATACGTGATCTACGTGGTCGAAGGGCGCGACATCCGCCATACCAACGTGGCACTCGATCCGGCGCAATCGCAGGCACAGGCGAACTGAGGATGGCAGACACGACTTCCGTCCTCGTGGTCGAGGACGAGCCGGCGATCGTCGAGCTGGTGACGTATTCGTTGCGCGAAGCAGGCTGGGACATCCGCACCGCCGACACCACGGCCGGCGCCTGGGACAGCATCAGCCGCGGCAAACCCGACCTGATCCTGCTCGACTGGATGCTGCCCGACCAGAGCGGCCTGCGCCTGCTGTCGCGCCTGCGCGCCGACCGCGATTTCCAGGACCTGCCGGTGATCATGCTGACCGCCAAGAGCATGGAAGAAGACAAGCTGGCGGGCCTGAACAACGGCGCCGACGACTACATCACCAAGCCGTTCTCGCCGCGCGAACTGCTGGCCCGTTCGCGCGCGCTGCTGCGCCGCAAGAGCCCGCACCTGGCCGAGGCGCCGCTGCGCGCCGGCAGCGTGACGCTCGATCCGAACAGCTGCACCGTGACGGTCGAGAATCAGCAGATCGACATCGGCAATGCCGAATACAAGCTGCTCAAGTACCTGATGGCGCACCGCGAGCGCGTGTTTTCGCGCGCCCAGCTGCTCGATAAAGTATGGGGCGACCATGCCGTGATCGAGGAGCGCACGGTCGACGTGCACGTGCTGCGGCTGCGTAAAGCCCTGAAAAGTGCGGATGGTCTGATCCGCACCGTGCGCAGCGTCGGCTACATGCTGTCCGAAAAATGACGGTTTTATTCAGGTCGCGATGAATCCCAAGTTGCTGTTCTGGGTGCCGGCGCTGCTGCGCCTTGGCCTGCTGTTCGCCGGCGCCGGCGTGGTGTGGTGGATGGCGGGGCCGGTCGCCGCGCTGGGGCTGGCGCTGGCGGGCGTGGTGGCGGCGGTGTTCATGCAGCTGAACTACCTGTACCGCCTCGGCCAGTGGCTGGACGAACCCCAGAGCACGCGCCTGCCGGACGGCTGGGGCGCCTGGACCGATGCTTTTGCGCGTCTGTACCGCCTGCGCCGCGACGACGAGCGCCACCAGCTCGAACTGACCGAATGGCTGGCGCGCTTCCGCCAGGCGATGCATCTGCTGCCGGAAGGCGTGGCGATCATGGATGACGTGCTGTTTCTGGAGTGGTGCAATCCGGCGGCCGAGAAGCACCTGGGCCTGACGATGGAGCGCGACAAGGGCCTGCGCGTGACCAACCTGGTGCGCCATCCGGACTTCATCGACTACATCATCCTGGGGCGCTACGAGCAGCCGCTGACGCTGTCGCTGCGCGGCCGCAAGCTCGAATGCCGCATCATCCCGTTCGAGAACCGGAGGCAGATTCTGGTCACGCACGACGCTACCGACACCGAGCGCATCGAAGCGATGCGGCGCGACTTCATCGCCAATGCGTCGCATGAATTGCGCACGCCGCTGACGGTGATCGTCGGCTTCCTCGAGATCGCGCAGTCCGATCCCGGCATCGACGTCGCTACCCGCATGGCGCACCTGAACCTGATGACGGAACAGGCGCACCGCATGCAGCGCCTGATCCAGGACATGCTGACCTTGTCGCGCCTGGAGTCGGACGAGTATCCGCTCAAGCGCGAGCGGGTCGACGTGCGCAGCATGATCGAGTCGATTGCGGCCGAGGCGCGCGCGCTCTCCAGCGGGCGGCACCAGATCGAGGTCGAGGTCGACGGGCCGGACGTGATGGGCAGCATGGAAGAACTGCGCAGCGCCTTCGCCAACCTGGCCTCGAACGCGGTGCGCTACTCGCCCAACGGCGGCACGATCCGCCTGAAATGGACGCGCGCCAATGATGCCCTGAGTTTCGCGGTGACCGACTGCGGCATCGGCATCGACCCCGAACACATCCCGCGCCTGACCGAGCGCTTCTACCGCGTCGACAAGAGCCGCTCGCGCGAGACCCAGGGCACGGGGCTGGGACTGGCGATCGTCAAGCACGTGCTGTTGCGCCATGGCGGACGGCTGACGATTACCTCGACGCCGGGCAAGGGCAGTACCTTCGCGGCGTCGCTGCCGAATACGTCGTTGCCAGGGTGATGGCTTGGTTATAGGGCCGGCGCTGCCCTGGTGCCGGTATGACGCTGGAACACGAACTCGTTGCAGCCCAGTCGTCCCCGGGCGGTCTTGAGTTTGGTAAGCGCATAACCCTTGCGCTTGAAGTGCTCGAAAATCTGCTCGGGCGCCGCGACCTCGAACGGGTAGCCGCCCAGCCAGTCATACAGGTCGTACCAGACGTTCATTCCACGGACGTTGCCGCGCTTTTTGATCGCCCTGAGCAGCATCGAGGGCAGGGTCGGATAGACTGCATGGATTGCCACCCACAGCGGCCGTGTGAAGGTGTATCTGTTGTAGGTTTTCTTCACGAACGTCCAGTATTTGCTGGCGACGGGCTGGTCGTTATACAGCGCAATAAACAGCTTGCCGCCCGCACCGACATTCACCGCAACATTCTCCAGTGCCGCCCACATATTTCCCGTGTGATGCAGCACGCCCCACGAATAGACGATATCGAAGGTGCCGAGGCTGTCGAGATAACCGGGATCGAGCACCGACCCCGATTGCACCAGCCAATCAGCATCCTGTTCGAAATATCTCCGCTTTAATTCCCGAGTGCAAGCGACCGATTGCGGATCGTAATCGAAAGACACCACCTTCGCACCCATCATCCGCGCAGCTAGAGAAAACAAACCGCTGCCGCTACCGACGTCGAGAAACGTTTTCCCATTCAAGTCATCGACCTCCAGCATCTGCCTGAGACTGGACTTCGCCTGCTCGATCCTTTCCTCATTCAGCAACGTCAAAAACCGCTTCCAGTTCTCGCCGAACGCAAACCGTTCCCCCGCAGCCACTTCCTGTTTGTGATTTTGTTCCGTCACTGAAACTGCCATGTCCGCTCTCCTCTAGGCCAATCCACGCGATATCGTTCCTTATAGCTGGGTTCGCGACGTTCAATGCTGATACTGCTCAGCCCTTTTTCAATGCAAGTCCAGCACTACGGAATACGCGAAACGCCAAGCCAGCAACCCACTTCAAATTAGGGTCAGAGTCGAATTGTTTGACAACTTTGTGAAATGCTTTGGAACCAAATCCTGTAGCCAATAGCACTGGCGAATCTTCCAGCCAAGATAAATAGGGTCAGAGTCGAATTAATCGCAATTCTGAGAAATTGCTCAACAATTCGACTCTGACCCTATTTAAGTTTTACTTCTTTGTACGACGTGAGAAATTGATTTTCGCGTGATGTTGAGCCGCGAAAAAATTCCGCATCCGGGTCGTGCCTTGCTGCATTCTTTCAGCCCGGTTTCGTTGCAAATTAATTAGGGTCAGAGTCGAATTAATCGACAATTCTCAAAGTTGTCAAACAATTCGACTCTGACCCTAATTATCTTTTCTGAAAATTGCGGAACGTAATTCCTAGGCCTTGCTAATCAAGCAGGTGGCTATGGGACATTGCTCAATAATTTTACTCTGACCCTAATTGTTGGGGGGCTTAGTGGAATAGCAGCCAAGCGATGCCGGCGATGGTCAACGCGATGATGGCGAACAAGGTCAAGCCGACGCGGCGGCCGTAGGCGGGGTCGGTGTGCATTCGGATGGTGCTGGGAACGCTGCGGCGGGCTTTTTTCTGGGCGTCGAGGCGGGACTGGACTTGTTCGACGATCTGCAGGCGGTCGAGGCCGTCCGTGGTGCCGGCATTGGCGCGGATGCGCTTGCGCAGGGCGCTGAAGTCGGCGGGGGAGAGGATGTCGAACAGGATCAGTTCGTACAGCATGTCGGCCGCGGTTTCGTTGTGCAGGCCGGATGGGTCGCGCAGGGCGGCGGCGTGCTGGGTGGGGGTGATCATGGCGTCGCGCAGCAGGCGGTCGAGAAAGCGGCCATTGCGCAGGTCGTTGGCGCGCTCGATTTCCTGCAGCGCCGCCTGCAGGATCGTTTCGCGCTCGCAGGGCCCGTCGTCGAAGCTCGCCATGTCGTCGAGCTCGTCTTCGGAGATGATTTTGTGCGTGTGCATCCACAGCAGTTGCTGTACCGGGTCGTGCAGTGCCAGGAATAAAGTGCAGGCCGGATGGCGCTCGACGGCCATGCGCTGTTGCGCGGTAATCAGCTCGAGAGCCGCCAGACTGGCAAACACATCGGCAGTTAAAGTCGTCATGATAGTCCCAGAAAATTCCAAACGGAATTTTAACCGAAAGTATCAATCAGGGTGGCCGTGCACGGCCAGCGGCAGGCGCACGCTGCCACCGTAGGATCAACGCATCAGCAGCAGCGCAGCGGCCAACAAGGCGGCGGGCACTCCGATCCATGCCCCAAGCACCACTTTGCGCGGCGCATACTGCAGCAACAGCGTCACCGTCCACGCCGCAATCGACAGCACCCCGCACCACAGCACCGGCCCGATGTGCCAGCCACTGGCGCCGATGCAGGCGATGAACGACAGCGCCAGCGCCAGCCAGCCCAGCAGACGCATGCGCAGCCGGGTGGCCGAATCGGCTTCCTTGCCGCGGCCATGGATGTCGGAATAATGGCGGTCCATCACGATGCCCTTGGCGGAAAAACCGCTGAAGGCGAGTGCGACGCCGCTCAGGATCAGCATGCTCATGCGGCCTCCAGTGGAGCAGGTTGGGCGGCGGCGGCAGCCGGCGCGGTAGATTTGGCCGCGGCGGCCTGGCGCTTGCCCTTGCGGCCCAGCCACCAGGCGGCCCAGCCGAGCAGGGCGCCGAGCAGCAGCGTCACCAGGTCGAAGCCGGCCACCGGACGCAGGCCCGGGCCGCCGAACAGCGTCACGCCCAGGTGGGTGCCGGTGGTGAAGACGTTCAGCAGCGGCAGGCCGCCCAGCAGCACGGCGCCCAGCAGCAGCTGGAAGCGCCACATGCCGCGCGTGGGACGGATCTGGGCCAGGATCGCGCACGCGCCCCACGCGGCGAAGAAGCAGTTGGCTTCCATATTGGTGCGCTGCGCCAGGTCCAGCGGCAGCAATCGGTTCGACCAGAAGTAGACCGCGAACGCGACCGGCAGGCCGGCGATGGCGCCGATGTTCAGGGCGTCGACCAGGCGCACGCCGAAACCGACCTTGCCGCCGGCCGCCACCACCTTGGCATACTTCTGGCGCTCCTTTACGCCCCACAGCAGGGCGCCGGTGGCGACCATCGCGCAGCCGGCCAGGCCGCAGATGAAAAACAGGGCGCGCAGCAGCGGGTCGGCGAAGTGCGCCAGGTGCAGGCCGTAGACCGCGGCGCGCGCCGACAGCGTGGTGCTGATTGGACCGGTCGACGAGATCAGCGCGCCGGTGGCGCCGTTGAAGGTCATCGACGGCTCCAGGTTCGACAGCTGCTGGCCCGATGGCCGGAACAGTTCGACCTTGGCATTGGCGTCGTTCGGATGGCTCACCACGATCCGGGTCGGGGCTTCGCCCCAGGCGCGTTCGGCCTGCTGCAGCATCGGCGCGACGTCGGCCAGCGGGGCATGGACGCCGGCCGGCTTGGTGCGGTCGACGTTCATGAAGACTTCGGCGAACATGGTGTTCTGGTCTTCGCCATACAGCGCCTTGGTGGGCGAGGGCATGTACATGAACATCAGCGTCACCAGGCCGGTGTAGGTGATCATCAGGTGGAACGGCAGCGCCAGCACTGCGGTGGCGTTGTGCGCGTCGAGCCACGAGCGCTGGCCCTTCTTCGGGCGGAAGGTGAAGAAGTCCTTGAAGATGCGTTTATGGGTGATCACGCCGCTGATGATCGCCACCAGCATGAACATGGCGGCGATGCCGACGATCCAGCGGCCCCAGAGCGCCGACATGTAGTACAGGTCGAAGTGCAGGCGGTACAGGAACTCGCCGCCGCGCGTGTCGCGCGGGGCGGCGGTATGCTGGCCGGTGATCGGGTCGAGGGTGACGTTCTGCTGGCGGAAGGCGTTGCGGCGCTCTTCGCGGCTCATGCCTTTTTTCGGCGGGTTGGTCCAGCCGGCCTGGATCAGCGGGTTGCGTTCGGACGGCAGGTCGATGAACCAGCCGTTGGCTTCCGGTGCGCGCTGCTGCAGCTCGCGCACGATCAGCGTGGCCGAGGCGGCGGCCGGAATGGTCGACGGCGCCTCGGCCGCCTTATGCAGCTCGGGCTTCATCCAGAACGTGATCTCGTGCCGGTAGTAGGCGGCGGTGCCGGCCATGAACACCAGCAGCAGCAACCAGCACACCAGCAGGCCAGCCCAGGTATGCACCCACGACATCGACTGGCGCAAGCCTTCCTTCACCACCACACCTTCTTTCATGACGCCCTCCCGACGAGCCACAGCAGCGCGCCCAGCACCGCAGTGACGGCCACGATGCCGCACCAGGCGCGGGTGGCGCTAGTGGTGGCGAACACCCACAGGATGGCGCAGGTGTACACCACGAACGACAGCAGGGTGGCGAGGGTGACCGCATCGGCGCGCGGCAGCGGCAGCGCAAGGGCGATCAGTGCGATGGCGATCGAAGTCAGCACGTAGCCGCCGCCGATGGCGGCCACGGCGCGCGAGGCAACGGCGCCGCGGTAGCGCCAGGTGGTGGGAGTCATGGTGTTCGGCCTTTCTGGTGGAGCGCGATACAACGTCTGCAACGGATAACGGACAAAACGAGCGGCGGCGTAGTGCAGGCGCTGCCGCTGCTCAATCGCTCAAGATGATCATTGCTTCGGATTCGGCGCCATCACCGGACCGGCCGCCATCGCCGCCACGCCGGTCGGCTGCACGAACGACAGCGAGGTGACGTAGGTCGCGCTGGCGTACGGCTTGCCGGCGCGCTCGCCCGGGGTCTTGTCGACGTGTTCCGCTTCCAGCACGTAAGCGCCTTTCCATGGCAGGTCGAACTTCACCGCGCCGGCGGCGTCCGACTCGGCTTCTTTCGACCAGCCGTTCGGGATCACCGCGTGCACCTTCACCTTCGGCACCGGCTGGCCTTTATAGAACACCTTGAACTCGCCCAGCTTGCCGGTCGGGACGATGTCGAAGGCCAGCTTCGGCTGGCGCGCGGCGAAGCCGTTCACCAGGCGCGCCGCCGGCGCCCACACGTGGGTCAGGGTCTTGCCGTCTTCCTCCGTCTCCCAGGTCGGATAGGCATTGTCTTCGGCGACGATCGATTCGCCCGCGCCCGGCGCGCCGGACAGCACGAAGCCTTTCGCGGTCTTGTCGAGCTTCAGTGCCTGCTCGCCCTTGGCGCCGATCAGGGTCGCCTTCGGCGCGACGAACATGTCGAGCAGGCCGGGCGTGGTTTCGCGCTGGTTGTCGCCGAATTCGCCGAACTGCAGCTTCACGGCCTTGCCATCCTGTTCCAGCCAGACGTGGTGCGCCTGGGCAGCGGGAGCGGCGAATGCGAGGGCGAGGGAAGCGAGCAGGATCTTGTTCATGGAGTGCTTTCTTTGTTTTGGTGGTTGTTCATAAAAGCAGATGCGCCGGCAGGCTCCCGGGAAGGACCGCCAGCACATCTGTTCGATATGTGCATTGCATCAACTTGGAGGTGAGAATTATAATGCGAATCATTCTCATTTCCAAACAATCATTTTACCATCCTGAAGGAGTCTCAATGCTGCGCCCAGTGCCCCCTGTTGTATCCACCCCGACGCCTGTCGCCCGCCTGGTGCGCCAGGCCACCGCACTGTGCGCAAGCGCCGCGCTGCTGGCGCCGATGGGCGCGTTTGCCGCCGACGCCGCGCCGGCGCCGGGCGAACTGCCACAGGAGGGTTTGTCGACCGTGAACGTGGTCGGCAAGCAGGACGCCAGCACCGAGCACAGCAAGTCGTTCGCGGCCCGTTCTTCGACCCTGTTCAAGGGCGAACAGGACATCCGCGACACGCCGCAACCGGTCACCGTGATCACGCGCCAGTTCCTCGACGAGAGGAAGCTCCTCGACCTGACCGATGTATTGAACAACACGCCCGGCGTGCAGGTCGACTACACCGACAGCGAACGCCTGACCTACAGCTCGCGCGGCTTCACCATCGACGCGCTGCAGGTCGACGGCCTGACCTTCAACCAGTCCGGCGCCGCCTTCGTGCAGCCGGATACCGCAACGCTCGACCGGGTCGAAGTGCTGCGCGGCGCCTCGGGCATGCTGCGCGGCTCGGGCAATCCGTCGGCCACCGTGAACCTGGTGCGCAAGCGCCCGACCAGGGAGTTCCAGGCCAACGGCGCGATCACGGTCGGCTCGTGGGAACGCCGCCGCGTCGAGGCCGACGTCTCGGCGCCGCTCAACGAGAGCGGCTCGATCCGCGGCCGTGTGGTCGCGGTCAAGGACAAGAAGGAGTTCTTCCAGAACGTCAAGCGCGAAGACCGCGAAGTGCTGTACGGCGTGATCCAGGCCGACCTCGGTCCCGCCACCACCGTCACCGCTTCGTTGCAGCACACCGACATCGACGCCACCGGCGCCTGGGGCGGGCTGCCGGCGGACCTCGACGGTTCGGCGCTGGACCTGCCGAAGGACGCCTACATCGGCGTCGACTGGAACAGGTGGAACCGCTACAACGACCAGGCCCAGCTCGAAATCGAGCACCGTTTCGCCAGCGGCTGGGCGGTGCGCGCCAACGCCGGCTACACCGCGCTGCGCCTGAAGGACGGCGCCTTCAAGCAGAGCTACGTCACCCGCACGTCGCCCAACAATCCCTACCTGATGACGATGACCACGGCCCAGTACACGGGCGACGACAGCCGCCAGCAGGCGTTCAACCTGGCCGCCGACGGCCCGTTCACGCTGTTCGGCCGCAAGCACGCGCTGGTGCTCGGCGCCGAGCGCGTGCACAACCGCTCGATCGGCACCCGCGGCGCCGGCAATCTGTACCCTGAAGTCATCGACGTGCGCACCTTCGACCCGTACACCGGCTATGTCGAGCGCGACGTGACCACGCCGACGGTCGGCATCCCGCCGGTGATGACGACGACCGAAGGCGCCTATGCCACCGCGCGCCTGTCGCTGGCCGATCCCTTGAACGTGATCGTCGGCGGGCGCCTGAGCTGGTACGAGAACGATTCGAAAGCCAGCGCCAGCGCCAGCTACAAGGTCACGCGCGAAGTCACGCCTTACCTCGGCCTGGTCTATGACCTGTCGCAGGAGCTGAGCGCCTACGCCAGCTACACCGAGATCTTCACGCCGCAAAACGTGCGCGGCGCCGACGGCCAGATCCTCGATCCGATCACCGGCGAAGATTACGAACTGGGCGTGAAGGGCGCCTTCTTCGGCGGCCGCCTGAACGCCTCGGCGGGCCTGTTCCAGATCGAGAACGTGGGGCGCGCGATCGAAGACAGCTCGTCGGTCAATCCCTGCCTGCCGTACTTCACCACCGGCTACTGCCGCATCGCCGGCGGCAAGCAGCGCAGCGAAGGCTGGGAAGCCGAAGTCTCGGGCGAGATCCTGACCGGCTGGCAAGTCATGGCCGGCTACACCAACACCCGCACCAAATACCTGGTCGACGCCAGCGCCGCCAACGTCGGCCAGCCGCTGCGCAGCCAGGATCCGAAGCACCAGCTGCGCCTGTTCACCAGCTACAGCCCGAACCGCGCCGGCCCTGGCTGGACCGTGGGCGGCGGCGTGCAGGCGCAAAGCGACACTTACGTGCGCGGCAGCGGCCTGACCGCGCGCCAGGGCGGCTACACGCTGGCCAACGCGATGCTGGCCTACCGCTTCACGGACAAGCTGGAACTGCAAGCCAACGTCAACAACCTGTTCGACAAGACCTACTACAAGAAGATCGGGCCGACCGGCGTGTCGTACTACTACGGCGACCCGCGCAACGTGTCGGTGACGCTGCGCGGCAGCCTGTAAGCGTCGCTGCATCATCTTGAGGAGGGGCCGGGCGGAACGAGCCGATGTACAATCGCACCTCGTTCTTTTCGGCCCCGCTCCTTGGTCTCACTCATGTTCTCTCGTCGCTCTTCCTTGCTGGCCTGCGCCGCCCTGTTCCTCACCGCCTGCGGCAGCACCCCGACCCCGCCCCCGGCCGCACCGGCCCCCGTCGCCCAAACCCCCGTCGCTCCCAAGAAAGTCCGCATCGGCCTGGCCCTGGGCGGCGGCGCCGCGCGCGGCTTTGCCCATATCGGCGTGATCAAGGCGCTCGAAGCGCAAGGCATCAATCCGGAGATCGTAGTCGGCACCAGCGCCGGCTCGGTGGTCGGTTCGCTGTACGCCTCGGGCCTGAACGGCTTCGCGCTGCAAAAGACCGCGCTGGCGATGGACGAGGCGACCATCTCGGACTGGGCGCTGCCGCTGTTCAGTAAATCGACTGGCCTGCTCAAAGGCGAGGCGCTGCAGAACTACGTCAACAAGGCGGTCGGCAACGTGCCGATGGAAAAGCTCAAGCTGCGCTTCGGCGCCGTCGCCACCGACCTCAAGACCGGCCAGCCGATCCTGTTCAGCCGCGGTAACACCGGCATGGCGGTGCGCGCCTCGTCGAGCGTGCCGAGCGTGTTCCAGCCGGTGGTCATCGGCGGCAAGTCGTATGTCGACGGCGGCCTGGTGGCGCCGGTCCCGGTGCGCTTCGTGCGCGAGATGGGCGCCGACTTCATCATCGCCGTGAATATATCGAGCGCGACCGAAGGTGCGGCCACGGCCAGCTCGCTCGACGTGCTGATGCAGACCTTCAGCATCATGGGCCAGCGCCTGAATCACTTCGAACTGAAGGACGCCGACATCGTCATCACGCCGGCGCTCGGCAATATGGGGTCAAGCGACTTTGGTGGGCGCAACCTGGCGATCCTGGCCGGCGAGCAGGCCGCCGCCGCCCTCATGCCGCAGATTAAAGCCAAGCTGAAGCTCAAGCAGTATCCGGCTGCAAGCGCAACGCCAGCACCACGTTAAACCCACAGGAAACACATGAACAGCAAACCCTATCTGACCCTGCAGGACGCCAAGACCATCGGCGCCGCCGCCGAAGCCGAAGCCGTCGCCAACGGCTGGAACGTCTCGATCGCGATCGTCGACGACGGCGGCCACTTGCTGTGGCAGCAGCGCCTGGACGGCGCGGCGCCTAGCTCGGCCTACATCGCCCCGGCCAAGGCCAATACCGCCGCCCTCGGCCGCCGTGAATCGAAGATCTACGAAGACGTGGTCAACAACGGCCGCATGTCGTTCCTGAGCGCGCCGAAACTGGAAGGCATGCTCGAAGGCGGCGTGCCGGTGATCGTCGACGGCCACGTCATCGGCGCCGTCGGCGTGTCGGGCGTGAAGTCGGAACAGGACGTGCAGATCGCGCGCGCCGGCATCGCGGCTTTGAACGCTTGAGGTTGCAAAGCAGGCTTGGCGCAATGTAAAGCAAGGTTTCACCAAGGCAGTAAAAAGCGGCGCCCCATGTCATCTACCGACATGCGGGCGCCTTTTTTGTGCCGTTGCAGCATTGCCGAAGGGCTCGAATCGGGCTATAATTCGGAAGTTTAACTAATTCAAACCTCAGCCGTAGCGCATACCACCATCCCTCATCCAACTTGGCTTCCAACCCCCGGCGAGATGGTATTGCTGTGGGCGGTTGGGTGTCGGTCTGACGTGGCGCAGCTACGGTAACTTTTTCGGGAGTTACCCTTGCCGCCATTTTTTTCTGGCTCAGCCGTCCCGGCCATCCTGGCCCTTGCCGACGGAACGATTTTCAAAGGATATTCCATTGGCGCCACCGGTCACACGACCGGCGAAGTGGTCTTTAATACCGCTATCACTGGCTACCAGGAAATCCTCACCGACCCCAGCTATTCGCGCCAGATCGTCACCCTGACGTATCCGCACATCGGTAACTATGGCGTCAACAGCGCCGACGTGGAAGCGTCGAAAGTCCACGCCGCCGGCCTGATCATTCGCGACCTGCCGCTGCTGGCCTCGAATTTCCGCTCGACCCAATCGCTGGGCGACTACCTGAAGCAAGAAAACGTGGTCGCCATCGCCGGCATCGACACCCGCAAGCTGACCCGCATCCTGCGCGAGAAGGGCGCCCAGGCCGGCGCCATCCTGACCGGCGCGCAAGGCGTCGAGCCAAGCGAAGCGCAAGCGCTGGAACTGGCCCGTTCGTTCCCGGGCCTGTCGGGCATGGACCTGGCCAAGGTCGTGTCGGTGAAAGAATCGTATGTGTTCACCGAGACCGAATGGAAGCTGGGCGAAGGCTACGGCAAGCAAGAGAACCCGCAGTACCACGTGGTTGCATTCGACTATGGCGTCAAGCGCAACATCCTGCGCATGCTGGCCGAACGTGGCTGCAAGGTCACCGTGCTGCCGGCGCAAGCCACTGCCGCCGATGCGCTGGCGCTCAATCCGGACGGCATCTTCCTGGCCAACGGCCCGGGCGACCCGCAGCCGTGCGACTACGCGATCAAGGCTTCGGCCGAGCTGATCGAGAAGGGCATCCCGACCTTCGGCATCTGCCTCGGTCACCAGATCATGGCGCTTGCCTCCGGCGCCAAGACCTTCAAGATGAATTTCGGCCACCACGGCGCCAACCACCCGGTGCAGGACCTCGATTCGAAGAAGGTGCTCATCACCTCGCAGAACCACGGCTTCGCGGTCGATCCGGAATCGCTGCCGGATAACTGCCGCGTGACCCACGTCTCGCTGTTCGACGGTTCGCTCCAGGGGTTCGAGCGCCTTGATAAACCGGCGTTCTGCTTCCAGGGCCACCCGGAAGCCTCGCCCGGCCCGACCGACGTCGCCTACCTGTTCGACCGTTTCATCAGCCTCATGCAAGCACCGGAGAAAAAGTAAATGCCTAAGCGTAGTGATATTAAAAGCATCCTGATCATTGGCGCGGGCCCGATCGTCATCGGCCAGGCCGTCGAGTTCGACTACTCCGGCGCGCAAGCGTGCAAGGCCCTGCGTGAAGAAGGCTACAAGGTCATCCTGGTCAATTCGAACCCGGCGACCATCATGACCGACCCGGAAACGGCGGACGTCACCTACATCGAGCCGATCACCTGGAAGGTGGTCGAGCGCATCATCGAGAAAGAGCGTCCGGACGCGATCCTGCCGACCATGGGCGGCCAGACTGCGCTGAACTGCGCGCTCGACCTGCACCGCGAAGGCGTGCTCGACAAATACAAGGTCGAATTGATCGGCGCCTCGCCGGAAGCGATCGACAAGGCCGAAGACCGCTCCAAGTTCAAGGACGCGATGACCAAGATCGGCCTCGGTTCGGCGCGTTCGGGCGTGGCCCATTCGATGGACGAAGCCTGGACCGTGCAGCGCGAGCTGGGTTTCCCGACCATCATCCGTCCGTCGTTCACGATGGGCGGCAGCGGCGGCGGCATCGCCTACAACGCCGAAGAATTCGAACAGATCTGCAAGCGCGGCCTGGAAGCGTCGCCCACCAACGAGCTCCTGATCGAAGAGTCGCTGCTCGGCTGGAAAGAGTACGAGATGGAAGTCGTGCGCGACAAGAACGACAACTGCATCATCATCTGCTCGATCGAAAACCTGGATCCGATGGGCGTGCACACCGGCGACTCGATCACCGTGGCGCCGGCGCAGACCCTGACCGACAAGGAATACCAGATCATGCGCAACGCGTCGATCGACGTGCTGCGCGAGATCGGCGTCGACACCGGCGGCTCGAACGTGCAGTTCTCGATCAACCCGAAAGACGGCCGCATGATCGTCATCGAGATGAACCCGCGCGTGTCGCGTTCGTCGGCGCTGGCCTCGAAAGCGACCGGCTTCCCGATCGCCAAAGTCGCGGCCAAGCTGGCCGTTGGTTTCACCCTTGATGAACTGCGCAACGAGATCACCGGCGGCGCCACGCCAGCCTCGTTCGAGCCGTCGATCGACTACGTCGTCACCAAGATCCCGCGCTTCACGTTCGAGAAATTCCCGACCGCCGACAAGCACCTGACCACCCAGATGAAATCGGTGGGCGAAGTGATGGCGATGGGCCGCACCTTCCAGGAATCGTTCCAGAAAGCGCTGCGCGGCCTGGAAGTGGGCGTCGACGGCCTGAACGAAAAGACGCGCGACCGCGAGAAGATCGAAGAGGAACTGGGCGAGCCTGGTCCCGAGCGTATCTGGTACGTGGGCGACGCCTTCGCGCAAGGCTTCACGCTGGAAGAAGTGCACAACCTGACCAAGATCGACCCGTGGTTCCTGGTGCAGATCAAGGAGATCGTCGACATCGAACTGTGGCTGGAAAACCAGACCCTCGAGTCGCTCGACAAGAACGTGCTGTACAAGTTGAAGCAGAAGGGCTTCGCCGACCGCCGCCTGGCCTTCCTGCTGAAGGTCGAGCCAAGCGCGGTGCGCGCGCGCCGCCATGCGCTGAACATCCGTCCGGTCTACAAGCGGGTCGACACCTGCGCCGCCGAATTCGCGACCAACACCGCCTACATGTACTCGACGTACGATGAGGAGTGCGAATCGAATCCGACCGACAAGAAGAAGATCATGGTGCTGGGCGGCGGTCCGAACCGCATCGGCCAGGGCATCGAGTTCGACTACTGCTGCGTGCACGCGGCCCTCGCCATGCGCGAAGACGGCTACGAGACCATCATGGTCAACTGCAATCCAGAGACCGTGTCGACCGACTACGATACGTCGGACCGCCTGTACTTCGAATCTCTGACGCTGGAAGACGTGCTCGAGATCGTGGAACTGGAAAAGCCGGTCGGCGTGATCGTCCAGTACGGCGGCCAGACCCCATTGAAACTGGCGCTGGACCTGGAAGCGAACGGCGTGCCGATCATCGGCACCTCGCCGGACATGATCGACGCCGCCGAAGACCGCGAGCGCTTCCAGCAACTGCTGCAGGAACTCGGCCTGCGCCAGCCGCCGAACCGCACCGCGCGCACCGAAACCGAAGCGCTGGCGCTGGCTTCCGAGATCGGCTACCCGCTGGTGGTGCGTCCTTCCTACGTGCTGGGCGGCCGGGCGATGGAAATCGTGCACGAGCAGCGCGACCTGGAGCGCTACATGCGCGAAGCGGTCAAGGTGTCGAACGATTCGCCGGTGCTGCTGGACCGCTTCCTGAACGACGCCATCGAAGTCGACGTCGACTGCATCTCGGACGGCGAAGCGACCTTCATCGGCGGCGTGATGGAACACATCGAACAGGCCGGCGTGCACTCGGGCGACTCGGCCTGCTCGCTGCCGCCGTACTCGCTGTCGCAAGCGACCATCGATGAACTCAAGCGCCAGACGTCCTTGATGGCGAAGGCGCTGAACGTGGTCGGCCTGATGAACGTGCAGTTCGCGATCCAGCAGTCGGAGCAGGATGGCGTGACGCTTGATACTGTCTATGTGCTGGAAGTGAACCCGCGCGCCTCGCGTACCGTGCCGTTCGTCTCGAAGGCGACCGGCCTGCAGCTGGCCAAGATCGCGGCGCGCTGCATGGTCGGCCAGACGCTGGCACAGCAGGGCATCGAGAAGGAAGTGATCCCGCCGTTCTACAGCGTCAAGGAAGTCGTGTTCCCGTTCGTGAAGTTCCCGGGCGTCGACACCATCCTGGGACCGGAAATGAAGTCGACCGGCGAAGTGATGGGTGTCGGTACCTCGTTCGGCGAAGCCTTCGTCAAGGCCCAGCTGGCCGCCGGCGTGACGCTGCCGAAGTCGGGCACCGTGTTCCTGTCGGTGAAGGGTTCGGACAAGCCACGCGCCGTGGCCGTTGCCCGTGATCTGGTGGCGCTCGGCTTCACCCTGGTTGCGACCAAGGGCACTGCCGCCGTGATCAGCGCCGCAGGATTGCCGGTGCGCGCCGTGAACAAGGTGCTGGAAGGCCGTCCGCACGTGGTCGACATGATCAAGAACCACGAGATCGTGATGGTCGTGAACACGGTCGAGGAAAAGCGTAGTGCCGTGAACGATTCGCGCACCATCCGCACCTCGGCCCTGGCGTCGCGCGTGGTGACCTTCACCACCATCTTCGGCGCCGAAGCGGCGATCGAGGGCATGCGTCACATCGACGAACTGCGCGTGTACGATTTACAAGGTCTGCATAAAACCTTACACTAAGCACACGTAGTACCCGCTGTATCCTTCAACCACAGAGTTCGCGCGGCCCTGGCGCCGCGTGCCTCTGTGGTTTTCGCTTTACTGCGCATCGTTGCAGGATTGTCGAGTGAAGAGAAGGGCGGCGAGTACGCTTGATTTCAACTAACGCAGAGAACCATGAACACTCCATTGACCAAATACGGCGCGGAACTCCTGAAGGAAGAGCTGCATCAGCTCAAGACCAAGGAGCGCCGCATCGTGATCGATGCGATCGCCGAGGCGCG